>Ga0097691_1000220_pt1 | contig 52843 bp, 44 predicted proteins | sample NGESurdeep072012_8_FD_72858 | JGI IMG/M metagenome (GOLD analysis project Ga0097691, IMG submission 72858) | Arctic peat soil microbial communities from Barrow, Alaska - NGEE Surface sample 210-1 deep-072012 | ecosystem: Environmental > Terrestrial > Soil > Wetlands > Peat ...
TGGGAGACGCGTCGGTTTACCCGGCCACGCTGCCCATCGCCCAGATGACCGCGGTGCAGATCTACCGCAATTATGTGCGCTTCATCGGCGTGGGCGCGATTGCGACAGCGGGAATTTTCGGGATCATCAAGTCGTTGAAGATTGTCGCCGGATCGCTGGGCATCGCGCTGAAAGTCTTTCAGCGCGGAGAAGTCGCACAACCCGAGCGCACCGACCGCGACATCCCGATGATCTCGATCCTGATTGGCGTGCTCCTGAGCGCCATCCTGGTCGCGGTCTTCTTCGGACAACTGCACGTCTCGTGGACCGTGGTCGGCGCGGGCCTGCTGTTGACCCTGGTGTTCTCGTTCTTCTTTACTTCCGTCGCCGCGAACGCGATCGCAACGGTGGCGCGCAATCCGGTATCGGGCATGACCATGTTGACCATCATCGTCTCGTCGGTGGTGCTGCTGAAGTTCGGGCTGTCGGGCACGACGGGGATGTTTTTCGTGATGGCGATTGCGGGCATGGTATGCACGGCGCTATCGGTGTCGGGGCAGGCGATTACCGATTTGAAGACGGGCTACTGGCTGGGTTCGACGCCGTCGGCGCAGGAGAAGATCAAGTTTGTCGGCGTAATTGCGGCGGCAATTGCATCGGGCCTGACCATCGTCATGCTCGCCAAGACGTTCCAATTCGGCGAAGCGGTGGCGGGCAGCAATCTGCCGGTGCTGGCGTCGCCGCAGGCGTCGATCATGAAAGCGCTGGTCGAAGGCTTCATGAGCCGCGCGCCGGTGGCGTACATGCTGTTCGGCGTGGGCGCCATGATCACCATCATGCTTGAAATGCTGGGGCAGCCTTCGCTCGTCTTTGCGCTCGGCATGTACCTGCCGCTGGAGTTGAACACGCCCGCGCTGGTGGGAGGATTCCTGTCGCACTTCCTCAACAAACGCGCGGAGCAGAAGGGCGGAGAGGCGGGCATCAGCATCCGCGAGCGCGGCGTCATTATCGCTTCCGGATTGATGGCCGGTGGCGCGCTGGGCGGAGTCTTCGGCGCGGCGCTGCGGTTGTTCCCGTGGTATCGCGAAGACCTTGTCCACACGCCGTTTTACGCCAACGAGGCGATTTCGCAATCGGTATCGGCGGCGCTGTTCATAGGTTTGTGCTATTACGTTTGGTACGGTTCGCTACGCAGAAAGAGAGAGCTGTGATGGACCAGGCAGGACGTTTCGTAGCCGACGCAGTTTTGGGGATCGACACTTTATGGGGAGGCGACGTGATGTGCGCCTCCGGGACCGGACGGTTCATCGCCGACTCGTGGTTCTCCGACGAGCCGCTGCCCGACGCTTACACCAAGGCGTCGGCGGAAGCCGTGCGTAAGGCAGGCGGAGTGTCGGCAAAGCAGGTTGACTCCGAGGCCATCGAGAAGTATCTGCGCGAAGTCGATCTTCCCGCCGCGATTACCGGCGTGCTCTTCGAGGGCGAGCAGATCGTGGGGCTGCGCGGGCGCTATCTCGTCAGTCTGGCGAAGTCGCTGGAAATCATGTGGGACCTGGCGATGGAAGTCCTGGGCAAAGGTCCGGCGGTGGAGTATGCCGACTGCGTCGAAGCCTCAACCGGACGCGCTCCCGAGCAGTCGGACCCGCGCAGCAAGCGGGAGAGAGTGGCGGAACTGCTGGGGCGGGCGGGATTCAAGTCGTCGGACGGAGCGTCGTTGCTGGAAGCGGTGGATGGATGGCGGCGCGAACGAGTGGTTCCGATGGCGTCGGTGCGTGCGCTCGGCGCGGCGGTGATCGCCTACTTCGACGCCCTCACCGTGCGCAATGTGCTGCCCTACCTGCCGCCGGAGTTGGCGCGAGTGCCGCGCGCAAACATCGAGTTTCTGCCCATCAAGGACGCGTGGTTCTCCGGCTCCATGAACTACGTCGGTCGCGCGCGCAACGCCGACGGCAGCCCGAAGTACGAAGCAACGTATGAGATCAACGCGTCGCTGCAACTTTCGGTACCGGAGTTTGAGCAACTGGTGAGCCACGAAGTTGTGCCCGGACACGTGACCACCTTCGCGTATCTACAGGATTTGTACGTGCGCGAAAAGGCGGGATTCGAGGCCACGGTGCTGACCATGAACACGCGCGCGGCGGCGCTTTTCGAGGGCATCGCCAACAACGCCATCCTGATGGCGCACGGCGTCACCGCGGTCGAGCAGTTGCCGGACGGCGACCTCCAGATCGGCGTGCTGCTGGCGCTGCTGCAGGACGACGCGAAGAACCAGGCGTCGTACCTGACGTGGGGTGAGAAGCGCGAAAAGGGCAACGTGGCGAAGACGTTGCGCCGCGATTTCCTGGTCAGCGAGGAGCGCGCCGACAAGCTTTCCGGCGCCTGGGGACGCCACCCGCTGCTGGGTCGCATGTACTTGCCGGCGTATCGCGCGGGGACGGAAAAGGTGGCGGAGCTGCGGCGGAAGTATCCGGCGGCGCGCGTGCTGCCGGCACTGTACGGGTGCAACGGGCTCGTGGATGTCGAAACGATTGACGACGCGATGTAGGCGCGCATGTCGCATCCGAGTCGAGGAACCCTTTGTTTTTTCTGCCGACTGGCGACCGGCGACTCTGTGCTGCTACCATCTTCTCCCGTGGGGTGAACCAGCATGCCGAAGTACGTTATCGAGCGCGAAATTCCCGGCGCCGGAAAACTTACCGACGACCAGCTCCAGGCGATCTCGCAGAAATCCTGCGGCGTTCTCCGCAACCTTGGCCCTTCCATCCAGTGGGTCGAAAGCTACGTCACCGACGACAAAATTTACTGCGTCTACATCGCGCCCAACGAGGAGATGGTGCGCCAGCACGCCTCCCAAGGCGGTTTTCCCGCCAATCGAATTTCCGAAGTGAAACGGAAAATTGATCCCACAACTTCGGAGGGCCGCTAGTCTCATCTACAAGTCACGTTTCAGCGCGCTGTGTGGGCGTCTCCCCCGCACTTTGCGGTAAGACTCTTTAGACTCCGCGTTCATCCGCGCCTCAAGCGACTGGATGAGATTGAAGCGGAGGACGCGGCAGAAGCAGGCCGCCCCGCGCCGCCTCCATCGCCGATCGAAGAGGCCTGCACCCTCGCCTGCCTCAACGAACTTCTCATCAGGCGGCTGGATACCGTTCCCGACCCGCCCTCGGCAGCCGGTAGTGAGGAGGTCCCTATCGCCTAAAGCCCAAAGCCCGACTTTCATTGCTTCGGCGTGGCGGGTGGGACATAATGAGCAGTTCCCCCTCTGCGGCGGACGAGTCGAAGTGTCTCCGCCTGTAATTTTGTGAACCTGCCGAACTACATCACGCTGAGCCGGATTTTTGCGGTCCCGCTGTTCATCTGGATCCTATCCAGCCGCCTGTTCGGCGGAAGCAACGGCGAACGCGAGATCCTGGCCTCGGCCGTGTTCATCGCCGCCTCGATCACCGACGGCCTCGACGGATACCTCGCTCGCAAACGCGGGCAGATCACCACCATGGGCATGCTGCTCGACCCTCTGGCCGACAAGTTGCTCATCGCGGCGGCGTTCATCGGGCTGGTGCAGTTCAATCCGCACATCGTGCCGGCGTGGATTGCGGTGGTCATCATCGGCCGCGAATTCCTGGTCAGCGGGCTACGCTCGATCGCCGCGCAGCAGGGGTTCACCATCGACGCCAGCGACCTGGGCAAAGTCAAAATGGTCGTGCAGATCGTGGTGGTGGTGATCTGCATCCTGGAGCGGCAGTGGCACCAGTTGCCTTTCCGGTTGTTCATTTTACCGGTGACGGTGCTGGCCAAGGTGGGCATCTGGTTCATGGTGACGCTGTCGCTGGTGTCGGCCGTGGACTACTTCGCCGCCTTCTGGAAAAAGATCGATCGCCAGGTGGAAAGAAGCCGGCGGCGGGCGTTCATCCTGAGCCGGCGCAGGAAACCGCGAGATGTCGCTACCACTTAGCAGCGTAGCAACGCAGGAATATTCCGCCGAAGAGCGCCAAGTCCTGCTGCAACTGGCGCACCATTCGATTGCCGCGCGTCTGCGCGGCGAGAAGCCCGATCTAACCCCTCCCACCGAACATTTCGGCGAGCGCCGCGGAGCTTTCACTACGCTGCACCTGCACGGACAGCTTCGCGGATGCATCGGATACCCCTCGCCGGTGGCGACGCTGTATCAGACCGTCGCGGAAACCGCGGCGGCGGCGGCCTTCGAAGATCCGCGCTTTCTTCCCGTCGGAAGCGAGGAAGCGCCGCTGCTGAAGATCGAGATCAGCGTGCTCTCGCCGCTGCAGCCGATCGCAGCGGAAGCGGTGGAAGTCGGCAAGCACGGATTGGTGGTGTCGTACCACGGGCGCCGCGGCCTGCTGCTGCCCCAGGTGCCGGTGGAACTGGACTGGAACCGCGAAACGTTTCTGTCGGAGACGTGCGTGAAAGCGGGCGTTTCGCCGGACGCGTGGAAGCAGGGCGCAAAACTGGAATCGTTTATGGCGGAAGTGTTCGGCGAAGATTGACTACTGCACGTGGCTGGAGTTCGTTGCGGTCGTGCCTTTGGCGGAGCGAAGGACTCCGGATTCGTCGGTGTAGAAGTAACTTCCGTTAGTGCGGTCGAAGACGGGTTCCGCGGTGCAGGACCACTGCTCGTCGTTCCCAGGAGTGAGCGTAAAGATGTAAGAGTTGCGGATGATGGATGAGGTCGGTCCGCCGGAAGTCGGGCTCCCGGAGGAGGCGCCACCTGCGGCGCCTCCTCCGGGATCGGAACTCGCGGGTGTCCCGCCAAGTCCGGGAAGTTCGCTGAACGACTTGGCGTAGGCACCCGTGGTGGTGCGATAGGAGAGCTGCTCGGCCTGCAAAGTGTGCAGGAAACCCGCGGCGCTGGCCTCGTAGGCGTTCTGGCGGGCGCGGAAGAAGTTGGGTATGGCAATCGCGGAGATGATCAGGATGATCGCGACCACGATCATCAGCTCCAGCAGCGAAAAGCCGCGTTGCGAGTGGCGAATCATGCTCTCATCTGCAGATTTTTGATTTCGGCGTCGACGTCGCGCAGCAGCACGGCCACGGATTCGCGCAGTTCCTGTCCGGAGAGATTCTGGCTCTCGGCGCGCTGCGCGATGCCCTCGAGGTTGAGGCGCAGGAAGCGCAGCATCTTGAGCTTGCTCCGGGTGATCTCTTCCATGCGGCTGACCACGCCAGCGAGCGGAACCTCCAGTTCCTGGAATTCGTCGCGGTGCTGGAAGGTGAGCGGTTCGGTGTCGCCGACCGCGAGCTTCGCCAGGCCTTCCCGCAGCCGCTTCAAGGATCCGGCGACACGGCGCGAATGCAGAAGGGCCGCGATCCCGGCCAAGCTTGCGCTTAACGCCAGCAGCGACGCCTGCCACAATTCGATGCGGAACAACTGCGCCTCGAGGATTGCCCGAATTACCGGGCTGGGATCGGCGGCAGCCTGCTTGTGCATCGGGAGAAATACCAGGGCAAGCGTCAGGACGAGAAGCAGGCCGACGCAGACGAGGATAGGGAACAAACCCCGGAACTGATAGCCGATGAGCCGGAAACCAGGGTTGTGCATACGTACTAATGCCTTAGCATCCGCCTTATGAACTACGGGTGCAGCCATGACTCTCCACAATACTACCCGGATGGGAGGCACTTTAGCATAAGCGGGCCGGAGAGCGCTAAAGTTCGAGAAAATTCTTCAGCAGTTGTTTACCGCAATGGGTGAGTACGCTTTCGGGATGGAATTGCACGCCCTCGACGGGAAACTTGCGGTGCCGCAATCCCATGATCGTGCGCGTGCCGTCGGGTTCGGTCGCAGTGGCTGAGATTTCCAACTCTTTCGGCAAACCTTTTTCCGCAACCATCAGCGAGTGATAGCGCGTGGCCTGCATCGGCGTCGGCAAATCGCGGAAGAGAGTGCGCTGATCGTGATCGATTTGGCTGGTCTTGCCGTGCATCAGGTGCGGCGCGCGCACCACGTTGCCGCCGAAGGCCGCGCCGATCGCCTGATGTCCCAGGCAAACTCCCAGTACCGGAACTTTGCCGGCGAAGTAGCGGATCAGGACGATGCTGATGCCGGCTTCCTGCGGCGTACACGGACCGGGCGAAACGACGATGCGTTCGGGATGCAGCGCTTCGACGTCGGCGACGCTGACCTGGTCGTTGCGACGGACGACGACCTCCGCGCCCAACTCACCGAAGTACTGGACGAGGTTGTAGGTGAAGGAGTCGTAATTGTCGAGGACGAAGAGCACAAGACAGTACCAAGTAACGAGTACCGGATAACGAGTCAAAGCAGGCGTGCTGTGAGATCGAAACTGTGGTCTCGTCTGGATCAATTATCGCAGGAATTCAGGCGAGCGCGGCCTGCTACCTGGCTTCCCGCCTGGAGCGCGGGAGATCGGAGTGAAGGACGACCGAATTGCGTCCCGAGTCCTTGGCGAAGTAGAGGGCGGCGTCAGCGGCCTGGATCAGCTCGCGCTTGAATTGCCCGTCGGTGCCGAAGACGGCGACGCCGATGCTGATGGTCAGGTTCTCGGTCGCGCTCGGAGTTCCGGCAAAGAAGCGGGCCTGTTCCACGGCGCGGCGCAGACGTTGCGCGACGAGCATGGCGCCGGCCTCGCCGGTTTGGGGCAGGACGAGAACAAATTCCTCGCCGCCGTATCGGGCGACGGTATCGACGTCGCGCATGTCATTCATGAGGATGGCGGCGACGTCGCGCAGCACCTGGTCGCCGACTTGATGGCCGTAGCGATCGTTGAGCTGCTTGAAGTGGTCGATGTCGACCATGAGCAGAGCGAACTGGGTCCGATTCCGTTCGGCGCGATTGATTTCCTGATCGAGTTGCTGCTCGAAGTATCCGCGGGTCTTGAGGCCGGTCAGGAAATCGGTAAAGGCGAAGGCGATCAGGCCCTCGTTGGCGTACTCGCGGGTGAGCAGGCTCTCGGTAATGAGCGCGGTGATCCAGAGCAGTTGCGCGTCCTCGCGGCGAAACGCGGCGGGAACCGAGCTGAAAAGCTGGAGCGAGCCCAGCGACCGGTTACCAACCATAACGGGAACGATGAGGGCCGAGGCTGCGCCGACCGATTGCAGGACCGCGTCGGCCTGGACGTTGAGCCCGGCGGTCACGAGCAGCGGGCGGGCGTACTTGGTGGCCCAGAGGTTCAAGACGTTGCCGCGGGAGAACAGCTCGCGGGACTCATCATCGAAGCCACGCACCGCTCGAGCGTGGACCTGCTCCTCCGACTCTTCCCAGAAATAAACGAGACATTTTTCGAAGGGCGCGATGTCGGCGGCAAAGTCGCAAAGAAGGTTGAGGGTGGCGTCAAACTGCATGGGGACGCCGGAAAGCATGGCCACGCGGAGGAGAACGTTCACCTCGCGCCAGCGTTCCTGGACGATCTCCTGCTTGAGTTCGGAAAAGACTTCGACGACGAACTGCTCCGGAGAACAGGAATCGGAGGACTCAAAGCCGAAAGCCGTCGCGGATTGGTTCAAGGTCGAATACCCCTTTCTTGTGCCCCAAGAGGGGTGGCCCCCCATGCAACTGCTCACCCAACCGGGGCACGCTCCCTGCCACACGTCCGCAAACCATTGCAGCCGCCGCTGTTAGTACCTGCCGGAGGGAAGGCGAGAGACGGGGCCAGCGGCGCTTTTGGTAGATTCAGATGCGGGAGAAGGTGGAAAGATTGTGCGGGTGCCGACATTTTTTCGAAACAGAAGTGCTAATCCCCGCGCTGGGGAAGCGCTGAGAAATCCAGCGGGAGATCGGAACACGACGGGATCTTAAGTTTGGAAGCAGAGTTGCTCGACGGAAATCTTTGCGGGAATTGCGAGAACCCTTTGCATTTCAGGAGGAAACGGGGCTAGGATAGAAGTTGGACGTATAAGCCTGCGCCCACAGCAAGAACATTCTGTACCTAGCCGTAGTATCTCGTACGAGTCACTATTTTGCACATCACCGTAGAGGAGTGGTGACTCCGCTAGTAGGCCCTGTAGCTCCTACATCCGCGCCCACAAGCGGCCGGTCCACCATGGAGAGTCGGCATGGCATGGTACGCCTACTGCATCACGGAACAGCACGCATTCTTTAGCGGCAATCGCGCACGTCGTCCCTTTGCGATCCAGGGATTGGGCGGCGTCGCGGGCGCGCAAGTGTACGCATACCCAAGCGGCGAATTCGCCGTAATCGTCAGCTCGTACGATCGTCCCGGCCAGTTAGGCCAGCAAGCGGTCATCGAGCATGCGCGGGTAGTGAGCGAGTGCTTCCGCAACACGACGGTCCTGCCGTTCCGTTTCGGCACCGTCTTCGATAACCACGAGGCCCTGCGGCGCGCGGTCCGCGCCAACCGCAAGAGCTTCACAGAGAGCGTGAGCCGGCTTAAGGGGAAGTCGGAAATGCACGTCAAGGTCGTGGTGCGAGGTCAATCGCCGCGCGACGTATTGCCGGAAGCAACCCTGCCTAACACCGTCGGCAGCGAATACCTGACCGCGCTGCGCGAGATCGCGGTAAAAGACCGCGAACGCCAGAGCAAGGCGCGCGCCGTATCGGTGCAGGTGCACAAGCTCTTCTCGCCGCTGGAATCGGAAGTAAGTTGTAAGAAGGTGCTTTCGGGAGGGCTGCTGATCGACATTGCGCACCTGATCGATTCCAAGACGGTGGAGAAATATCAGAACCGCTCCAGCGCCGCCGTCCGGCAACTAAAAGACTGCGAGATTTCGGTGAGCGGACCCTGGCCTCCGTATCACTTCACTCCGAACAAGCTGAAGCTGAGGCCGATGTCGTAAGACAATTGCACGTTGTAAGTTGAAATCTGGGGGAGCGCAGGGGCGCTCCCTTCACTTTTTGGAACGTACCTCGGGGCTCCGCCTTTTCCTCCACTATTCCCGGAGACGCAGCCGGCGTAAAGCTTGGCAACGCCGTTTGCGCATAAATGTGTGCACCCCCGTACCACTATGTGGAATCAGAATACAATGTCGGCCACCGAAGACCGCCCATGCAAACCATGTGACCAGCGAGACGCCAGTGCGCCGAAAACAAAAGGTCGCTCGACTCCGCTCGGGATGACAGGACAGCTCGGGATGACAGAGAGAAGTTTAGTTTTGCAAAAGGCCCCAGGAGGACGAACGGGATGACGACGCAAAAAAGCCGTGTGCTGATCGTGGACGACGACACCAGCATGGCGCGCAATCTCAGCACCTATCTGACGCGTCACAATTTCGACGTGAACATCGTGGGCAGCGGTGAGGAAGCGATCCGCATGTTCCGCGTGTACGACCCGCATCTGGTGCTGATGGATGTCGCCATGGGCGGCATGAACGGTCTGGATACGCTGGAGCGAATCAAGCAGATCAAGCCCGACGTTTCGGTGATCATGATCTCCGCGCAGAGCAACCCGGAGCTGATTTTCCGCGCTTCGAAGCTGGGCGCCGACGACTACATCAGCAAGCCGTTCGAACCGAAGGAACTCGATCTCCGAATTCTCAAGGTGCTCGACAAGCAGCGGCTGGTGAGCGAAGTGATGCAACTTCGCGAGCAGGTGCGCCGGCACAGCGACTTCACCATGCTCTTCGGGACGAGCCCGAAGATGGAAGAGGTAAAGATGACAATCGAGCAGGTGGCCGACACCAACGCCACCGTGCTCATCCGCGGCGAAAGCGGCACCGGTAAGGAAGTGGTGGCGCGCATGGTGAACAGCCAATCCATGCGCCGGGAGAAACCGTTCGTCAAGGTGAACTGCGCCGCCATCCCCTATGAACTCCTGGAAAGCGAATTGTTCGGCTACGAGCCGGGCGCCTTCACGGGCGCGAACCGGCAGAAACTGGGCAAGTTCGACCAGGCCAACTACGGCACCATTTTCCTGGACGAAATCAGCGAAATGCACCCGGCGCTGCAGGCCAAGCTGCTGCACGTCTTGCAGGACGGCGAATTCGCGCGCCTGGGCGGCAAGCGCGACATCGCGGTCGATGTGCGCGTGCTGGCGGCGACCAACAAGCCGCTGGAACGCGCGGTCGAAGAAGGCCTGTTCCGCGAAGACTTGTTCTACCGGCTGAACGTGGTGACGATCCACATCCCGCCGCTGCGCGAACGTCGCGAGGAGATCCCGATCTTCCTCGATTTCTTCCTGCGCAAGTACAGCGAGTTTTACGGTAAGACGCCGGCGCCGTTCAGCGATTACGCAGTCGGCAGAATGATGGAGTATTCGTGGCCGGGCAACATCCGCGAACTGGAGAACCTGGTCAAGCGGTACACGATCGTCGGGAACGAGCCGCAGATCATGCGCGAGCTCTCGACGCACAAGCCGATCATGCGCTCGGAGGGTTCGACGAATTCACCGATCTGGGGCATCAAGCAGGAGCCGGCCCCGGGTATGGGAGCAGGCGCGACGATGAACGCGCCCGCAATGCAAGTTCCGCCGGCGAACGGCACCGGATACGCGGGCCCGGCAGTGGTCGAAATGGAGATGCCGTCGCTTCTGGAGATCGGGCGGCGCGCGGCGATGCAGGCGGAACGCGAGGTGATCGAACGCGTGCTGGCACAGACGCGATGGAACCGGCGCCAAGCGGCGAAGATTTTGAAGATCAGCTACAAGGCGCTGCTCAACAAGTTGAAGGCGATGGAAGAGCAAAACCAGATCCAACGTAAGTAGCACTCTGCTTAGAGTTGGCACTCTGATACCAATCGAAGTCCCGGTCTGGACTTTGACCGCACTGCGAATCCTGTGGAAATTTGGCGGGAATTTAGACATAAGTCTCTATGGATTCATTGACTTGGAATTATCCTCAGGATGTTGCACAAGCGGGCAGTGGTTTTGGATTCTCAAGTGCACTTCCGTTGAATAACCAAAGAGGCCGTACATCATGGTTTCAACCCTCTACTTTGAATGTAGACTTGTCCAATCTTTCTGTTCCGCTCGGCGGAACGGCACCTTGCGTCACCTTCCCTGACTTTCCCCTCCCTCTCTTAAGCCTCTTTATAAGCGGCGCGCAAGCGCCGCTTTTTAATTGAGCGCGAAGTGTCGAGTGGGTAATCCGTAATCGGCATCGTGATGTCACAGCGCCGAGTCGCTACGCCGGAGGATAATGCTGGTGCGGAACCGTCATGCGGAGATGGGTTTTCTTCGTAATCGGCGTTTTGTGTATAGCCGCGCCAACGGGTTATTTCGCCGCGCACGTGTTCTGGATGATCTGGCGATATATCCACCCTGCCCCCTTCGGAGAAGTCCGCAGTGAAGCAACTGGATTTGTGACCACCGTCGCGCTCCTGGGAATTGCTGTAGGATCGTCGCTCTTTGGCGGATGGTTCATTCGTAAGGCTCACGGCGAGGACGAACGACCCCATTCCCTTTTTTCAAACTGACCCACTACCCTTCACCCTCTCAGTTGACGGGTTCTTTTCCCGGCGATTATGATTACGGTTTCGCCGGAGCTGTCCGGAGTCACAAGTAGGCTAGGGAACCGAATGGACAAGAAGAAGCTGGAATCATTCAAAAAGCGGCTGGAAGAGCGACAGCAGGAGCTGCGCAAGAAAGTCACCAACATGCAACAGGATGGGCGGGACGCTGACGTCGGAGACATGGCGCAGGACATCGCCGACCGCGCCGCCAGCTCCTACAACAAGGAGTTCCTGTTCCACCAGAGCACCGCCGACCGGCAATTGCTGGGCATGGTGGAAAGCGCACTGAGCCGCATCCGGGAGGGAAACTTCGGGCAGTGCATCTCGTGCGGGAAAGAGATCATCCCGAAGCGTCTGGAGGCGGTGCCGTGGACGCGTCACTGCATCGGGTGCCAGGAAAAGGCCGAGCAGGGACACCAGGCGAGCCAGGAATAAAGGCAGTTGCCAGTTGTCAATTGCAAGTTGAGCCGCTCGAGAGGGCGGCTTCTCTGTTGTTTAAGCCAGCGCTAGAGCGCGTTTGAGATGGAACATTGAGTCGCCGCCGAGCTGAAGCCCGGCGCTTCCACCGCGCCCGGAGCTTCCACTCTTCGTAAACTCCACGTCACGGGAAGACGCCGATGTTACGGATAATGGGGCAAAACTCGCGCCGTGGCAGTGACTTAGGGGCGTTGTACGTTTGACGGTCGCGAATCCCGGCTGCTAAACTGACGTTTTGCCTGTCCGCGGCGGCGGCATTCCGTGCTGCTACCGCGCTCATACGGCGCATCCCTCCCGACGTAAGGACCCATAAGTGCGCAGCCAGACAAGACATCGGTTGAAACAGGACCAGTTCGCAGCGGGCGCGAGCGAAGCGCTCGACTGGACCGTAGAACATCGCGACAAATTGACCTACGGCGCCATCGCGTTGGCCGTAGTTCTCGTCCTCGTGATCGGGGGCTGGTGGTACATGCAGCAGCAGGACGAAGCTGCCGGCGTGGCACTCGGCCATGCGATCTTCGTTTACAGCACCCCGCTGACTCCGGCCGGACAGCCCCCGACTCCGGGGGCGACCTCATTCGGTACGGCGCAGGCGCGCGCCAAGGCCGCCAAAGACGAGTTCAAGGGCGTCGCCGACAAATACGGCCGCACGCATTCGGGGGAACTTGCCAAGTACTTCATGGGCCTGGCCGATATGGACCTGAAGAACACGGCCGATGCGGAGCGCGAGTTGAAGGACGTGGCCGGTTCGCGCAACGCCGACAACGCCGCGCTGGCGAAGATGGCGCTGGCGTCGCTCTATCGCCGCACCGGCAAGGACCCGGAGGCGATCAAGCTATACAAGGAACTGGCGGACAAACCGGCGAATACGGTCTCGAAGTCGGCGGCGCGACTGGAGATGGCGGCGACGTACGAGACCAAGGACCCGCAGAACGCAAGGATCATTTACCAGCAAATCCAGAAAGAAGACGCAAAGGGCGCGGCGGCGGAAATTGCGGCACAGAGATTGGCGAGCATTAAGTAATTTGAAATTGATAATTTGTAATTGGTAATTTGAAAGAGCTGCGGTGATTCCGCAGCTCTTTTATTGCGATGCGCTGTTGGAACACCCCACCCTTCGCCAAAACCGGGCGCAAGGGCAGCCACGCGCCAAGAACGATGTTGCGCGGGAAGGAGGGCGGTGCTAATGTAACTAACCAGTTAGTTAGTTATGATGGCACGACCCAAGACGCTGGGCACCCGCAACCAGCCGGAGCAGACGAAGGCGGCCATCCTGCAGGCCGCGCTGGTGGAGTTCGCCAACATGGGTCTGTCGGGCGCGCGCACCGACGCCATCGCCAAGGCGGCCGCCGTCAACAAGGCGCTCCTCTATTACTACTTCAAGGACAAGGAAACGCTGTACGGTGCGACGCTGGAGTCGGTGTTTGCCGGGCTGGCGGCGAAACTGTCGGCGGTGCTGGAGAGCGCGCTCCCGCCGCGCGAAAAGCTGCTCGCCTTTGCGGGCACGTACTTCGACGCCGTAGCCGCCAATCCACTGTACCCGCGCCTGGTACAGCAGGAGATGATGCGCGCGGGGACAGGCCTGTCGCCGCACATCCAGCGCATCGTGGAGAAGTACCAGCGCCCGACGTTCGCGAAAGTCATGCGCATGTTCGATGCGGGCATTCGCGCGGGCACATTCCGCAAGGTGGACGTCTTCCAGTTCGTGCCCTCGATGATCGCGATCATCGTTTTCTATTTTTCCAGCACGCCGATGCTGCGCGCCATCATGCCGGGCGATCCACTGTCGCCCGAACGCATTGCCGCGCGCCGCGTGGCGGTGCTCGACTTCATTTCCGCAGCGATCTTCCGTCCCAACGCTACCGGGGGCCGAAAGAACGCCGGCAAGGAGGGACGCCGATGAACCGCACGAGATTCGGCATCCTGTTGATCGTCATCCTGGCACTGGCGACCGCGTACTACTTTCTCAGCACGGAACGCAATCAGGGGCTGGTGCTGATCGGGACCGTCGACGCCAACCAGGTCATCGTGAGCGCAAAGATCGGGGGGCGCATCGAGCGGCTCGCGGTCGACGAGGGCACTCAGGTCAAGGAAGGCGACGTGATTGCCGAGATCGACGCCGAAGAACTGACCGCGCTGAAGCGCGCGGCGGAAGCGACGCTGGCCAGCTTCCGGTCGCAGGTGACAGGCACACGCGCGACTGAGGAAGCCACGCGCGGCACGACGTCGAGCGATGTGCTTACGGCGCAGGCACAGGTGCAGTCGGCGCGCGCGCAATTGACCGAGGCGCAGGCCAACCTGAGGCAACAACAACTGGACACGCAGCGGATTGTATCGCTGGCGGAGCAAGGGATCGCGGCGCAGCAGGACCGTGACCGGGCTATGGCCGCACTCGATGCGGCGAAGGCGCGCGTGCAGGCGTTGCAGGACCAGGTGCGGGCGGCCGAGTCAAGCACGGCGGCGGCGCGAGCGCGGACCAACCAGGCGCACACGGCGGAGAGCACGGTGCAGGCGACGGCGGCGCAGATGCAGGCAGCGCAGGCGCAACTGGCGCAGGCGCAGACCCGGCTGCAATACACCAAGGTCACCGCGCCGGTGAGCGGGGTGGTGAGCGTGCGCGCGGCGCGGCAGGGCGAAGTGGTGAACGCGGGCACTCCGATCGTTACCATCATGGATCTGAACGACACATGGGTCCGCGCGGCCATCCCCGAAACCTATGCGGACAAGCTGCAACTGGGCGACACGCTCGACGTCCGCATGCCCAACGGATCGACGGTCGCGGGCAAGTTGATCTTCAAGAACACGGAAGGCGATTTCGCGACGCAGCGCGACGTGAGCCGGCAGAAGCGCGACATCAAGACCGTCGCGCTGAAAATAAAGATCGACAACGCGGGCATGAAGTACGCGACGGGCATGACTGCCGAGGTGCTGGTGCCGTGGAGCAAGCTGAACATGAAGGACGCGGCGACGGCGCAGAAATGACGGCGGCAACACAATCCGGCGTGCTGGCTGTGCTGGTGGAGCACATCACCAAGAAGTTCGGCGACTTCACGGCGGTGGACGACGTGTCGTTCTCCGTCGCGGAGGGCGAGATCTTCGGGCTGCTGGGACCGAACGGCGCGGGCAAGAGCACACTCATCCGCATGATGACCACGCTGCTGCCAATCACCGCGGGCCGCGCGGTGATTGCCGGGCACGACGTATCGCGCGAACCCGATGCGGCGCGGCGCACGATGGGCGTGATTCCGCAGGCGATGACCAGCGACCTGGACCTTACCCTGAGAGAAAACCTGAATATTTACGCGAAACTGTATGGGGTGCCAGCGGCAGAGCGCAAGCACAACGTGGACGAACTTCTGGAGACGGTCGAACTGACGAAGTGGCGCGACGCACAAACGAAAACGCTGTCGGGCGGCATGCGGCGGCGGCTGGAAATCGCGCGCGGCCTGGTGCACTCGCCGAAAATTTTCTTCCTGGATGAGCCCACCACGGGACTGGACCCGGTGTCGCGCGTGGCGGTGTGGGAGATGCTCGGCAAGGTCAAGGAACGCCGCGGTCTCACCGTCCTGATCACGACGCACTACATGGACGAGGCGGACCGTTTGTGCGACCGCATCGCCATCGTGGACCACGGAAAACTGGTGGCGCTGGATACGCCGATGGCACTCAAGGCCAGCGTGCCGGGCTCGAACGTGATCGAGGTGCAGTTCGTCAATCCGCCGGCGGAGTGGGAAAAGATCCTGAACGCGCTACCGTCCGTGCAATCCGTACAGCACGAGGGCGCGGGGATGTACCGGATTCTGTCGAACGCATCGAGCACGGTCACGGCGCTGGTGGAAGCGGCGCTGTCGGCCGAGGTGGAAATCAAGTCGCTGCTGGTGCAGAGCACGACGCTGGACGACGTATTCGTGCACTACACCGGACGCCAGTTGCGCGACGAGCAGGTGAAGGCGTACTCGTACGTGATGCCGGCGAGGCCGGGATACTGAAGAATTTATGATTGAGTGATTTGTGATTGAGTGATTGTGTCGAGGTAGCGCGCGCTGCCCTTCCCGCTCAAAGCTCAACCGAAATCACTAAATCACAAATCGCAAAATCACAAATGAACCGAATGCTTGCCATCGTCGAGCGGGAGTTGCGGAAGTTCCTGCGCTCCCCTGCCCTGATGATGGTGGCGACTATTTTCCCGCTGGTGCAGCTCATCGTGCTGGGCAATGCGTTTGGCGGGAAGATCCGCGATGCGCGGGTGGCGATCGTGGACCAGGACCACGGGCCGCAGGCGCTGCGTATCCGCGAGGCGTTCGATTCCGTCCGCGCCAACATCCGCACCTTCTCGCCGCAGTATTACGACAACGATAGGGACGCCGTAATCGACCTGCGCAACGGCAAGCTGGACGGCGTGCTGGTGATTCCGCCGCAGTTCTCGCGCCGCGTCTATGCCGGCGAACAGCCCAAGCTCGGGCTGGTGGTGGACAACAGCGACAACTTCATGAGTTCGACGCTGGAAACGAAGCTCGCCGAGATGACGCAGGCGCTGAATGCGCCGGTGGTACAGCCGCGCGTAGTGCAGCAGATCGCGTTGGAGATCGTGGAGCTGTATCCGTATATCGAGTACATGAAGTACCTGCTGCCCGGGTCGATCGCGCTGGCCATGTTCGTGTCGGTCATGATCGGCGGCGGCATGCTGTACATCGACGACAAGGCGCGCGGCATCCACGAAGGCTACCTGGTTACGCCGATTACGAAGTCGGAGCTGGTGATGGGGCTGATCGTCGCCGGCGCGATCAAGGCGATCGTTTCGGGTGTGGTGATCACCGTAATCGGGTCGCTGCTGGCGGGGGTCGGAGGAGCGTTCAACCCGGCGAGGGCATGGTGGCTGCTGCTGCTGATTGTCTGCGCCTCGATGGCGTTCAACACGATGATGTTCCTGCTGATGGTACGCGTGGAGGACCCGCTGGTGCCGCGCGCGATCTTCGGGGTGCTCAACACGCTGCTCTTCTTCCCCAGCGGCGCGATTTATCCCATCCGCGCGTTTCCGAAGTGGCTGCAGGCGATCGCGACCGTGGACCCGTTCACCTACGCGGTACACGGCTTCAAGGCGCTGCTGTTGAAGGAAGCCGGCTTCGCGGCGATCTGGCAGGACCTGGCTTTCCTGACCCTGTTTGCGATCATCTGCTTCTCGATTGCGACGCCGCTGTTCAAGCGCACCCTCTAGCTGGCTGGTCAGCAATCCAACAGCAGATTCCTCCGCTTCGGCTGCGCTCAGCGTCGAAATGACAATCATCAAAGTATGGAACTGTCTGCGCGTGCGCGGTGTCTGGCGTTATTATGAAAGCCAAGCCAATGCCAAGCTCCATCTTCACCGCACCGGAATACGACGCGGCGCGCGAACGGAAGAAGAAGGCCGCGATCATTGTCGTGATTTGTGTCGTGGTGCTGGCCGCCGCTGCGCTGTGGTGGTTTCGCTACTGGCCGCAGGAACGGATCGTGGACCGGTTTTTCACCACGCTCCAGGCCAGGGACTACAAGACGGCCTACGGCATCTGGCAAAACGATCCGCAGTGGGAGCAGCACCCGCAGCAATACTCGCAGTATCCATTTAACGACTTCTACCGCGATTGGGGACCCGGCGGCGACTGGGGGTTGATCAAAGACCATCATGTGGATTGCGCAGCCGCACCAAGTGGCGGCAACGGAGTGGTGGTGATCGTGACCGTTAATGGGCGTGCGGAAAAAGCGCGCATGTGGGTGCTGAAGAAGAACAAGACCCTCGGGTTTTCGCCGTTTGAAGTTGCCTGCCGATAACGGCGCCCCCTACTTGCTGCCCACTTCCTTCATGTATTCATCTAGCGTCACGAATCGGTAACCGCGTTGCTGGAGTTCGGGGAGCAGCGTCTTGAGAGCGGCGGTAGTGGTGGAGAGTTCGTGCATCGCCAGGATGTGCGTGTACGTCCCCTTCTTTTCGCGCTGCGCGATCTCCTGCAAGATGAAATTCTGTAACGATGGCTTCGGACACTGCTTCGGATGCTCGCCCGCGCAAAGGTAGTCGGTAGTGTTGACGTCACGCAGTGGAAGCGGCAAATCGGACCAGATACCCAGAACACGGTATCCGCGCGCGGCCAGCTTCTGGTTGATTTCCTTCGTCATGATCCAGTCGGGCGGGCGAACGTAATTGGCGCGGCGTCCGGTCACGCCCTTGATCAAGTCGGAGGCGCGGTCCACGTCATCGATTACGCCCTGCACTCCATGCTGTTTCTCGAAGAGCTTGAACTGCACGTGGCTGTATGTGTGGTCCTCGATCTGGTAGCCGCGCTTGAAGACGTCACGGGCGGCGTCGAGAGTGGTCATTTTGGTTTGAAACTCGTGGCGGTCGCCGTGCGTCTTGGGCGTCAGCCGCCAGCCCATGTAGAAAAACGTGGCGGGCGCGTGGTTCTTCTGCAGCACGTCGAGTAATCCGCCGCTGGCCTGTGCGGGGCCTTCGCCGTAGAGCACGTAGGGACGGGGGCCGTCGTCGAAGGTGAGGGCGATGAGCTTCCTTTCGGCGGCAAAAACATTCGAAGAGACGAGGAGACAGAGAATAACTGCGAGGCGGTTCATCGGGATCCGGGGTCCAGAGTTGATGCGCGATAATAACCCGAGAGAGTAATAAGTATTAAGTAATAAGTAATGGACGTACTAATCTTCGGGCGCAGCACTTTTGATCTGTTTTTGGCTCGCTGTAATCAGGCCGTTGATCATTCGATTCACTTCGTCGGCGTTCCGCCAGAGCCTGCGAACAGCGTCGCGTGTCAAATAACCCCGTCGTCCCGCAATTACCGTCTGAGTTTGTAACTCCGCAATTGACCCGCGCGCCAGTCGGAGATACCGGATAAAGTCCGGATGGCTGTGGTGTGATTGTCCTTCCGCGATGTTGCTCGGCACCGATACAGCCGCACGTCGCATTTGCGAAGACAGACCGTACTTCTCATGTTGTGGAAATGATTCTGACGCCGTGTACACCGCGTCGGCGAGATCGATAGCCTTGCGCCACACCATGAGTTGTTTGAAATGGCCAGCCATTACGGCAGCGAGTGTAGCTTCACGATGACAAAACTCAGCTGCTGATTCGACGGCTGGCCAACCGTGGTTTCCCACAATGGGATTCACGTGCAGCCCTGATCGGCTGCCGCTTATTACTTATTACTTGTTACTCGTTCTTGTGCGGCAGCAAGGCGTTCTGCGCTTTCTGCAACGATGCTTCGTCCTCTACGTTGAGGCAGGTGCGGGAGCGGTCAATCTGGCGCATCAGCCCGCACAGCACTTTGCCGGGGCCGACTTCGACGAAGGTCTGAATACCGCGACCGATCACCGCCTGCATGGAGCGTCCCCACTGCACGGCGCCGGTCACCTGACGGATGAGTGCATCGCGGGCCTGCCCGGGGTCGGTGATGACGGCGGCGTCCACGTTGGTGACGAGCGGGTGGTCGAGAGTATGGAAGGTGAGCGCCCCCAAGTCGGCAGCGAGGCGGTCCTGCGCCGGCTGCATCAGAGCGCAATGGAAGGGAGCGCTGACGGAGAGCATAACGGCGCGCTTGGCGCCGCGAGATTTTGCCAGTTCGGCGGCGCGCTCGACCGCTGCTTTGCTCCCGGAAATCACGATCTGCTCCGGCGAATTAACGTTGGCGGGCTGCACGACTGCTCCCTGCGCAGCTTCATCGCAGACCTTCTTCACTTCCTCGAGCGGCATGCCGAGGATGGCCGCCATGGCGCCTTCACCCACAGGCACGGCTTCCTGCATGTACTGGCCGCGGTTACGGACGGCGCGTACGGCGTCGGCGAAGTCGAGCGTGCCGGCGGCGACGTGGGCGGAATATTCGCCCAGGCTATGCCCGGCAACGATCACGGGCGTGATTCCCTTTTCTTCCAGAACACGCCATGCGGCAACCGATGCGGTGAGGATGGCGGGCTGAGTGATCTCGGTGAGGCGAAGCTTTTCTTCAGGGCCTTCCCAGCAGACCTGCGAGAGCTTGTAACCAAGGGCCTCGTCAGCTTCGTCGAAGGTGAGTTGCGCGACCGGATACATGGCAGCGAGTTCGCGCCCCATGCCGACGGCTTGGGAGCCCTGTCCAGGAAACAAAAAGGCGAGAGGTTGCATACAGGTATCTCGGTATATCGGTAAGTCAGTATCTCGGGTTCCGAGTGTAAATGTCGAACAGGAATACCGAAATAGCGATGAACCGAGATACCGCTATTCGGCGGCGCCGTTGGCCTTATTCAAGCCGCTGGCGATTTTGGTGTTCACCTGCGAGTTGGCGAATTCGGCGGCGACGCGGATGGCGTTCTTGACCGCGTTGGCGTTGGACGATCCGTGCCCGACGATGCACACGCCCTTCACCCCGAGCAGTGGCGCGCCCCCATACTCGGAGTAATCGAGGCGCTTCTTGAAATCGTCAAAGGCCTTGCGGGAGAGCAGGTACCCGACTTGCCGTGTGACCGTGGCGCCAAGCGATTCCTTGAGCAGAGCGCGCACGGTGGTGACCAGTCCTTCGCTTACCTTCAGCGCCACGTTGCCGACGAACCCGTCGCAGACGATCACGTCCACGTTGCCGGTGTAGAGGTCGCGGCCTTCCACGTTGCCGATAAAGTTCAGCGGAAGCTGTTTCAGGAGCTGGTAAACGCTGCGGGTGAGGTCGTTGCCCTTGCTTTCCTCTTCGCCGACGGAGAGCACTCCGACACGCGGGCGGTCGACGCCAAAAATCGAGCGGAAGTACACGTCGCCCATGATGGCCCACTGCGCCAGATTGTGGGGCTTGCAATCCACATTGGCGCCGACGTCGAGCATCATGCTGGCGGTCCCGGAGACGGTCGGAAAGACCGCCGCCAACCCGGGCCGATCGACACCGGGCAGCGCACCCAGGATCATCTTTGCCGCAGCCATGGCGGCGCCGGTGTTGCCGGCCGTAAAGAACCCGGCGGCTTTGCCTTCGCGCACCATGCGCAGTCCAACATGCATGGTCGATTGCTTCTTGGAGCGGACCGCCTGCGCCGCCTTCTCCTGCATGCCAATGACTTCGCTGGCATGCACAATCTTGATATTGGACAGGAAATGCGCGGACGGATGGCTGCGCAGCTCGGCGCGAACCTGGTCTTCCGGTCCGACGAGCAGGACGTGGACATCGAGATGGCGCGCGGCAAGAATGGCGCCTTCGACTTCCGGTTTCGGCGCTTTGTCCGAACCCATCGCGTCGATGGCAATTGTCGTAGGCATGGGCAGGCCCAAGGCTCAAGGCGAAAGGCTCAAGGCGATGAAAACTGCAACCGGACCGAAGAACTCGGGCCTTGCGCCTTGGGCCTGATGCCGAATGCCTAGCTGGCTTCCTTGATCTCGATAACTTCGCGCTCTTTATAGTGCCCGCACTTGGGGCAGACGCGGTGCGGCTGCTTCAGTTCGTGGCAGTTGGGGCACTCGGACAGTCCGGGGCCGGTGATGCTGTCATGCGCGCGCCGGGTCGCGGTGCGCCGTTTTGAATGTCGCCGTTTCGGGTTTGCCATATTTCAGATCCTTCGCTTCGCTCAGGACGACTCGCGAAGCGAGTCGGTTTCGAGTTTCAGTTTCAGAACAACCAATCTCAATGATTGAGCTTGTCTTTCAGGCCGCGCAGCGCTTCCCAGCGTAGATCGCTGGCCTGAACAGAACAGTTGCAAGAGCCCCGGTTGCGGTCCTGCCCGCAGTGGGGACACAGCCCCTTGCAGTCCTCGCGGCAGACCACCTTGATCGGCACTTCCAGCAGAAGCTGCTCCCGGAGAATGTCTTCCAGCAGCACGCCGTCGCCGGTGTAGTAGCCGATTTCCGCTTCCGCCTGGGTTACCGAAATTTCCGCGCGCCCAGCGTCCGAACCCTGGGGCCGGTAGAGCAGGTCGAAACTGCGTTCGACATCGCGGACCACCGGGTCGAGACAACGGGCACAGGCCACTTCCACGCGGGTGGACATTTCTCCCACCACGCGAATGTCCTGGATCACTTGCTTCGCGCCCTGATGCTCTTCGATCAGGGTGGCCCGGCCACTGGAGATCAACGGGGCCATCTGCTTCAGTTCAGAGCCGAATTCGACCTGCCCGGGAGAAAACTCCTCCCGGAAGTCGATTGCTTTCCGCTCCAGATCGTCGAGGCTGATCAACATCACGAAAGTGCCGTAAGCACTAGCCGGTCAGTGAATTAGCTCGAACGGGCCAGCGCGGGCCACGAATCGCCCACTCGCTTGCCGGACGGGCACACTGCTGGCGTAGCTCTCCCCAAGCAAAAGGTAAGAATAGCGGGCCAAAGCCTTGGGTGTCAACGGACTTCAGCTATTGCAACGCCACCGTGCAGGAGGTGCCCCCGTTAGGATCGTACATGAGGCGAGGGACTTGGTCGCCGCAGAACCCGCGCCGTCCGGTCTGTCCTGCCAACTGCGGCGTGGCGGTGACCTCGTAGGCACTGACCGGCGTTCCAGTCGCGTTCACGATGGAAAACTGGTATCCCGCCTTGTTGCACGGCTGGCTGGCGCAACCCAGCACCCAGTCGATCAACCCGGCGTGATTCTGGTCCACGGGTTGTCCGCTGCCGGGAAAGGCAAGCTTGGTGAGGCTATCGGCGTATCCGACGTTCGTATAAGCGACTGCGTACGTGGTTTCCGCCGTGGCGATGGTGCGAATGGAGCCCACCGCGGAAGCCTCGTTGGCCGACATCTTCGAGCGCAGCAGGTTGGGGATGGCCATAGCTGCGATCGTCAGGATAATGGCAATCACGATCAGCAGTTCAATAAGAGAAAACCCGCGTTGGCGGCGCATGGAACCTCCAGACCATTAACGAATGTTTGCGCAAGGGGAATACCGGCTGCCAACATTATTGAAAAACGGCGGCGAATTCAACCCCGGCAGGGGAAAAAGGCGCTACGCCAAAAAAAAGGGCAGCCCGAATGGACTGCCTCTCCTGGCATTTCAGGAAACGTTAGAGGTTGGTTGCGCCCTCGGTGCCGGTGGCGGCGTGTACTTCGGCACGAATGGTGCTGACGCCGCGCTGGATCTTCTCGCGGCCCTGCTCGACGGTTTCACGAGCCGAGTTGGCGAGATCCGTCGCACGCTCCTGCAGCGTGTTGCGGGTCTCTTCGCCGCTCATCGGGGCGAACAGAATGCCTATTCCGACACCCAGTCCCAAGCCAATCAGAAAAGACTTCATGGAATACTCCTCCTCATTCACTTCGGCCGGGTTCCGCACGACAGATCGAAGCTCCGCACCACTTCCCAGACATAAAGATGCCGAACCGGCGTAGAAGTTTGCTGCCACAATTCAGGTGCAACTGTGGAAAGCGGGCTTCGGGGAGCCTGGAGCCCGCATCACCGGCTGTACTGGTTGCGTTTTTTCTCGGCGTGGCGCTCAAGGCCGAGTTGGATGAGCCGGTCGAGTAGCGCGGCGTACGGCACGCCGGAGGCGGCCCACAATTTCGGATACATGCTGATCGAGGTGAAGCCGGGCATGGTATTGATCTCGTTGACGAATATGCGGCCGGTACGCGGATCGCCCAGGAAATCGACGCGCGCCAGCCCGGAGCAGTCCACGGCAAGGAAGGCGCGAACGGCGAGTTGCTGCACCCGCTTCTGCTGGGTGCGGGTGAGCTTGGCCGGGATGATCAACTGCGAGCCTTCATCCACATACTTGGCGGCGTAATCGTAGAACTCGGCGCTGGGGACGATTTCTCCCGCAACGGAGGCCTGGGGCTCGTCATTCCCAAGGACGGAGCATTCGATCTCGCGGGCGCGGCCCTTTCCCCCGCCCACGCCCTGCTCGACCACCAGCTTGCGGTCGAACTTGGCCGCTTCGTCCATGGCGGCGTCGAGTTCGCTGCGCTCGCGGACCTTGCTGATACCGAGCGAGCTGCCCAGATTTGCCGGCTTCACGAAGAGCGGGTACTTCAAGGCCGACTCGATGCTGCGGCGCACGCGCTTGGGACCGTCTTCCCACTGTTTCCGCAGAATGGTGACGTGCTTCACGATGGGCAGGCCGGCGGCGCGGAACAGCTCTTTCATCACCGCCTTGTCCATCCCGGCGGCGGAGCCGAGCACCCCGGCGCCGACATAAGGAATGTCGGCCAACTCCAGCAGGCCCTGGATGGTGCCGTCTTCGCCGAAGGTGCCGTGCAGCACGGGGAAAACGATGTCCACGTCGATGGCGCGGTCGGAGACGCGGCGGTGGAGCGCGTCGCTGGAGAACGCCTGAAGCTCCGTGCCCGGCACGGGCGGCACCATGATGGATTCACCCCGCGCCAGCAGTGCGAAGCCGGGCGTGGCTTCGGGGTCTCCGGCGCGCAGGTGCCTTCCCTGCGCCCCGGAACGCGCAACCCCGGCGCGTTCCGGGGACCTCGATTCCAAAGATTCTTTCCCGTGGAGAAGGCGTTCGGCATGGTCAGCGGTGAGCCAGCGGCCTTCCTTGGTAATGCCGATGGGGACAACCTCGTACTTGCTCTTGTCGAGCGCCTCGACCACCGACGCCGCGGAGAGCAGCGAGACCTCGTGTTCGCCGCTGCGTCCGCCAAAGAGCACGCCCACCCGGAGCTTTTTCATGAAGCGAACAATAACAGTTGTCAGTCGTCAGTTGCCAGTTGTCAGTTATCAACTCCGTGGTCGGTAATCAGTAATCGGTAATCGGTCGCCATAGTCGGTCACTGGCCGGTGGAATCTCGGTTGGAGGTTGGCCGAAGAGAACGCCGTACCCTACTTTTCGGGGGAATCTCCCGATCACCGATTAGCCGTCCTTGTTAATCTTCGCAAGTCCCCGGCGTCCTCGTTTCAGGGGCAAATTTGTACCGGACTGCCGATTTTCCCGAAACTTACGTGCGGAAAACCCCGTATCCTAGTGCTGTGAGCCTCAAGACCCGCACGTCCTATCTAAAAGAGCCCACGTTTGTTGCGCTCGAAACATTGCGAACGCACAAGCTGCGGTCTTTTCTCATGCTGCTTGGGATCATTCTTTCCGTCTCGACCCTCATTCTTGTAGTGGCCCTCATCGAAGGAACGAACAGATATATCGCCGACCGGGTGGCGAACCTGGGCGCCAATGTATTTATCGTCAACCGCTTCCCAATCATCACCAATGCCCAGGACTTCGTGAAGGCAGTGCGGCGCAACAAGGAAATCCACTGGGACGACTTCGAATTCTTGCGCGACAACATGAAATTGCCGCAGGCAGTCGGCGTGGAAACGCAGCGTCGGGGGAAAGTACGAGCGGAAGGTCAGAGCATCGAGGATGTCGCCGTTGGAGGCGTGACTGCCAACATTGCCGACATGGATGTCGTGGAGCCGCTCGTGGGCCGGTATGTATCCGACACTGACGGCGAACACCGGGCGATGGTGGTCTTCATCGGCGCTGATATCGCCAACCGCGTCTTCCCCGGCCTCGATCCCATCGGCAAGACGCTCGACGTGGACGGGCATGAATTCGTAGTGGTCGGGTCGGCCAAGCCGATGGGAACGGTATTGGGGCAGTCGCGCGACAATTTCGTCAAGATCCCCATCCAGACGTTCCTGAAAGTGTATGGCTCCAACCGCAGCCTGACCGTCAATGTGCAATGCCGCAACGCGGAAACCATGGAGCAGACCAAGGACGAGGCCCGCATGCTGATGCGAGCACGCCGCCATCTCTCTCCGAATGAGGAAGACAGCTTCGGCATCATCGCGTCGGACACGATCATGGCCCTGTGGAAGAACCTGACCGGCGCGCTGGCCACCAGCATGGTGGGAATCGTCTCCGTGTTCCTGGTGATCGGAGGCGTGGTGGTGATGAACGTGATGCTCTCCAGCGTGATCGAGCGCACGCGGGAAATCGGAATACGAAAGTCCATTGGGGCGACGCGCAGCGACATCCTGCTGCAGTTCCTGGTGGAGTCGTCGGTCATGACCGCGGTGGGCGGGGCGATCGGCGTGACCATCGCCTGGATTGGGTCCCTGATCGTACGCTCGACGACCTCGGTGCCGATGGTGGTGCCGATTTCCGCGGTGATCGTGGCGCTGTCGGTTTCCACGGCGGTGGGACTTTTCTTCGGCATCTATCCCGCAAGAAAGGCGGCGAAACTCGACCCGATCGAGGCGCTGCGGTTTGAGACTTAAGCCATGAACGGCGAACACAAGAGATTCAGCCTGCCCCGCTTTGAAATGGGCGAAAACGCGCGCATGGCGTTCCAGACCTTGCGCGAGCACAAGTCACGCTCGTTTCTGACCGTGCTGGGCGTGGTGATCGGCGTTACCGCGCTGATTGCGGTCGGTTCCATCGTGGTCGGTCTCGATAAGGACGTCCGCAGCTTCTTGGAAGATTACGGCACCGACACGCTTTTTGTTTTCCGCTGGGACATCGGTTTCAACGCCGGACGCCGCACACCGGAGGAGCGCATGCGCAAGCCGCTCACACTGGAAGACGCAATGGCGATCAAGGACGAGTGTCCGGACGTGAAGAACGCCACGGTGGAAGTCTTCCAGCGCTGGGACCAGCCCCGCCTGCCATTGAGTGCGCGCTACAAGGGCAACGAGGTATTCGAGATCGACCATAATGGCACGCTTCCCAGTTGGGAGCAGGTGTATAACGCGCACGTCGGCAAGGGACGCTTCTTCAACGAGAGTGAAAACCTGCACCGCATGGATGTAGCCGTCATCGGCGCTGACCTGCCCGAAGGCCTGATGCCCGGCGAGGAACCGCTCGGCAAGCTAATCCTGGTGGGCGGCGTGAGTTACGAAATCATCGGGGTGCTGGAAAAGCGCAAGGGGCAGTTCTTCCGCGACGACTCCGCCGACAAGGGGATCTACGTCCCGTACCAGACTTATCGCAAACATCACCCCAACCACGATGAGCACTTCGTCGGCGTACAGGCCATGCCCGGGCGCAAGTCGCAGGCGGAAGACGAGGTCCGCGGGCTGCTGCGCCGGCGGCGCAACGTTCCCTTCAGCAAGCCCGACAACTTCGCCGTCACCTCGGCCGAGGAGATGGCCTCGCAGTTTCGCCAGATCATGGGCGCCATCGGATTGGTGACCGTGGTCGTCAGCTCGATTGGACTGCTGGTGGGCGGTGTGGGCGTGATGAACATCATGCTGATGTCAGTGACCGAGCGGACGCGCGAGATCGGCCTTCGCAAAGCGATCGGCGCGAAGAAGGGCGACATCATCCGCCAGTTCCTGACCGAAGCCATAGCACTGACCGGGGCGGGAGGCGCGCTGGGCGTGCTGTTCGGCGTCGGGATCAGCGTGCTGATCAATCTCACCCTGCCCAAGCTCCCGTCGAGCGTGCCGCCGTGGGCGATCTTTTTGGGCGTGGGAACCTCCATGGGGGTGGGATTGTTCTTTGGGCTGTATCCGGCGTGGAAGGCAGCGAAGCTGGACCCGGTGGACGCGCTCAGGTATGAATAGTGCTCCAACTGGAAACGAGTAGCCACTCACGGCCCGCGAATCTGAAGTAAGATTCCGGGCCGCATGTCTTTTGATCCCGAACAGGAACGCCAACGTCTTGTACAACTCTACTCGCACATTAGCGAGGGTGAGCTGGAGTCGATTGCCGCCACAGCCTTCGAGCTTACCGAGGAAGCGGGGGTTGCACTCCGGGACGAAATCCGTCGCAGGAACCTTGCAATTCAGCCAGCGACCGAACCGCCGCACCACGATCCGCCCGACCTCCATGAGCTCGTTACCATCCGAACTTACGCCGGCCTTGCCGAAGCGGTGTTTGCAAGGAGCTTGCTCGAGGACGCAGGCGTTGAGTGCTTCCTCACCGACGAGAATACGTTTCGAATCAATTGGCTCTATACGCCGATGCTGGGCGCGATGCGGCTCCAAGTCAGAGCCGCGGATGTCGAGGACGCAGAGGCGGTACTCGATACGCCACAGCAGTCGGCCGACGTCGAACCGCATTCGTAAGCCCTATTCGCGTCGTTCCAAAAGCAGGCGCATGGCGGCCTGTTTCAGCGTGCTGCGCACGTCGCCCTGTTTGCAGATCTGGCGCAGGTTGCGCGAGTTGAGCGTCTTGAGCAGCGAGAGCGCGGTGCCGCCCGGCGTCTTGGCGTTGGTGGCGAGCGCGAAGCGCAGTTCTTCATTGATGCCCCACTGTGGGTTCGCGCGCACCATGCGGGCGATGTAGTCGGCCACCAGCGCGTCGATGCTGGGCATCTTGGCGATCTGGATGATCTCGGGCAGCGTAATCAGCGGGTTCTTGATCAGGTAGAGCAGCAGCAGCGGGTTAGGTTGCTGCATCAGCACCGCGCGCCCCGTTTGTCCCGCGCGCGTGGCGTAGATGATTCTCTGCGGGTGCGTCAGGCTGCGGACGCGCGCGTATTCATCCATGGTCCCGGCGCGCTCGAACTCTTCCTCCGAAGCGGGCGGAACGTCGCGTAGCGCGCCTTCCAGCATCGCCAGCAACGATTCCTTCCCTTTCGGCGGAGCGAAGTAGAGCAGCAACTCGGGCCGGCCGGCGAGCTTCTCTTCGGCGCCGGTTTCCATGCGCGCGATACGCAATTCAATGGGGCGCACGTCCTCCGGAAGCTTGAAGAGGAATTGCCCGCGCAGCGGCAGCGGGAGAGTGTCCTTGCTGTCGGTCAGCAGACGCCCCGACTGCACCAGGTCATAGGAATATCGCGCTTCTTCGACGTCGTCCTGCAGCAGGACCTCGACGCGGTTCTCCCTGGCATTGGCGCGAACTTCCACGGGCGCGAGTATGCTCCCGCGCACCGCGAAAGAAAAGTGTCCAGGCCGTAAATTCGCTGGAAGCGCCTATTCGTTCATGGGTGGGACGAGTTGTGCAGTTTCGGACAGCAGCGGAGCCGGCCATCCGGGTGCTAAACTCGCTCGCGAAATTATCGGAGGAGATGGACTCATGTCCCAGATGCTGAGGAAGTGCGCCGGCCTGGTTTTCATTCTTTGCCTCGCTCTTGCCGGCGCTGCGGCGCAGACCGCGACCACGCCCGCCGATCCCAAGATCGATGCCATCGCGCAGGACGTCCTGCAAAAGACCGGCGTGCCCAGCGCGTCGGTGGCGATCGTGAAAGACGGGAAAATTGCCTATATTCACGCCTACGGCGACGCCAACCTAGCGTCGAAGACTCCGGCGACGCCTGCCATGCGTTACAGCATCGGCTCGATCAGCAAGCAGTTCACCGCCACCGGCATCCTGCTGTTGCAGGAGCAGGGCAAGCTCTCGCTCGACGATAAAGTCGCGAAGTTTCTCCCCGACCTGACGCGCGCCAACGAAGTCAGCATCCGGCAATTGCTGTCGCACACTTCCGGCTACCAGGATTATTGGCCGCAGGACTACGTCATGCCGGAGATGCTGCAGCCCACCACCGCTCGGCACATTCTCGACAAATGGGCGAAGATCCCACTCGACTTCGATCCCGGCACCAAGTGGCAGTACAGCAACACCAATTTCGTGATCGCCGGACTGATCATCGAAAAGGCCGCCGGCATGCCGCTGCTGCAGTTCCTGACGCAGAAGATTTTCTCGCCACTCGGCATGACGAGCGTGCTCAACATCGACCAGGAAAAGCTGACCGCCTCGGATCCCACGGGCTACATGCGCTACGCGCTGGGGCCGCTGCGTCCGTCGCCGAAGGAAGGCAAGAACTGGCTCTTCGCGGCGGGCGAATTGGCGATGACCGCGCAAGACCTGGCCAAGTGGGACATCTCGACGATCGAGCAGCGCGTGCTCAAGCCGGAGTCGTACCGGCAGATGCAGAGCGACGTCACGCTCAAGAACGGGGTAGCGACCGGATATGGACTGGGAGTCGGAATCAATTCGCGCGGCGGACACCGGAACATCTCGCACGGCGGCGAGGTGTCGGGCTTCACCTCCACCAACACGATTTTCCCCGACGATCGCGCCGCCGTCGTGGTGCTCACCAACCAGGATGCGGTCGGCGCTTCCGGCGTAATCGCGCAGCGCATCGCGGAGACGCTATTCCAGGCGGCGCAGAGCGGGACGTCAAAAGAAACCGAAATGGCGAAGCAGATTCTCGCCGGATTGCAGCATGGCAAGATCGACCGCTCGCTCTTTACCGACAACGCGAACTTCTACTTTAGCGATCAGACGCTCCAGGATTTCGCCAGCAGCCTCGGGCCGCTGGGCGCGGTCCAGGACTTCACCCAGTCGAGCGAGAACCTGCGCGGCGGCATGTTCGCCCGCAACTACCGCGCCAAGGCCGGGAACAAGACTCTGAACATCAGCACCTTCTGGATGCCGGACGGGAAGATCGAGCAGTACATAGTGACCGGGAGGGAGTAGTCGTGGTCGCTTTGCGCTCGGGCTCACGCCCTCGCATAAAGCGTTTCGTCCCTGACGGGACTCGGGATTCTCTTCGTCACCTACCCGGGGCTTACGCCCCGGGCTATGAACTGTCGCCCTCCGAACTGACGTCGCGGCATATCGAAATTCGAGCTTGTGCCGGCAGTCGCTTACGCCCTCAGCCGTGCGCGTCGTATCTTTCCCGCCTCAGAATTCACATCGGGAGGCGGGCAGATGCGTAACCGCTGGCGTGTAGTCGTCCTGGGGCCCTGCTTCTTGATCGCAATGTTCGCGCAGGCGCAGTCGAACCCGGCGAAACCTGCCGACGAAGTCTGGGCCATCCGCGCCGGTACGCTCGTAGATGGCCGCTCCGACCAGCCGCTGCATGATAAGGCGATCATCATCCACGGTAACCGCATCGAGGCCGTGATTGACGCCGACGCGCTCGCCTCGCGCAACATCGCGCGCGTGGTGAACTTCGCGGCCAGTGTGACCGTCATGCCCGGCATGATCGAGTCGCACACCCACATTTTTCTCCAGGGCGAGGACCCGGCCAAGGGCGGTTACGACGTCAACATCCTGAAGTATCCGCTGGCCTATCGCGCGGCGCGGGCGACGGTGTCGGCGCGGCGGCTGCTGGAGCAGGGCTTCACCACCGCGCGCGACGTCGAGACCGAAGGCGCGGGCTATGGCGACATCGGCATCCGCGACGCCATCAACGACGGTTGGATTCCCGGCCCGCGCCTGTTCGTCGTCACCAAGGCTCTTTCGACCACGGGCGGGTATCCGCTGGAAGGTTTCGCGCCCGAACTCGACTTGCCCAAGGGCGCGCAGCTTGCCGACGGCCCCGTTGAATTCCGCAAAGCGACGCGCGAACAGCTTGGCAACGGCGCCGACTGGATCAAGGTTTACATGACGCACCGCTCCTGGGTGGACCGCGACGGTCACCTCCAGTCGCAGCCCACGCTCACGCTCGACGAGATCAAGGCGGTGGTGGACGAGGCTCACGGCTGGGGCAAGAAAGTCGCGTGCCACGCCTACAACGGCATCGGCATGCGCCGCGCGCTCGATGGCGGCTGCGACTCCATCGAGCATGGACTCGAGCTCACCGACGCTGATATCGCGCAGATGGTGCGGCAGGGTACCTGGTACTGCGCGACGCTCACTCCTTATTACTACTGGAACGCGCCGCCGGACACGCCCGAGGGTAAACGCGACCGCGCCCGCGTGGCGGTACACGGGCCGTCGTTCCAGAAGGCGCTGAAGGCAGGCGTGAAGATTGTCTTCGGCACCGACGCCGGCTCGTTCGAGTGGACCGACCCAAATTCGCCGATTGCCGCCGAGTTCGCGCGCATGGTCGAGTTCGGCATGACGCCCATGCAGGCGATCAGGTCGGCGACGTCAATGCCCGCGGTTATGCTCGATATGGAAGGCCAGATCGGCGTGGTCGCTCCCGGCGCTTTCGCCGACATTATCGCGGTGCAAGGCGATCCGCTGCGTGACGTGAACGTGCTGAAGAATGTCGGATTCGTGCTCAAGGACGGGAAGGTGTTCAAGAACGAGCTGCGGTGACGAGAATCAGTGTTCAGTGAGGCGCAGATTTCTGCTCTCGATCTTTGCCGCAGTTGGCAAAACGCAGCGATTTGTAATCCTTGCCGCGGAGCGAAGTGTCTTCGGTCGCGGCCGGCGAACCGCCTTCACTGTCATCACACTGCTGGGGAGGAGCAGCAACAGACCACCACTTCATATTCTGGGAGTAGGCGGTCGTCGCATTCGTGGCTGGGCTGGCGAATACGATTCCTGACGAGGTTTGTTGTCGCGCAGTGCGAGTCGGACGAAGCAGCAACAGGCTCAGATCCCTCCCCGTCGCATAGAAACACCAGTACGGTGGACTGGCATTAGTAGACACATTGAGACAACCGCCGAAATTTCCCGCGGAAGTTGGATGGAATGTTACCGCCAACGAGCAACTTCCCCCGGGGGCTACCGTACCGGGGCAATCCGAGATCGCGGAATAGGGACTAAGCACCGTAATCGAATTAATAGCCAACGGTACAACGCCCGGATTGGAGATCTGGAAGTGCGTGGTCGACGAGAAACCTACCCACACGGTATTACTCATGGAGTCGATCACACTAAGCTGCAGAACAGGAGCGACGGAGGCAGTGCCGGTCAGGGGCAGCGTCCAGACGGTACTCCCCTCTGTCACTACCAGCGAACCGCTGAAGATACCTCCGCTCAGCGGATGAAATCCCACATAGAAGCTGCACCCGGAGAAGTAATTGCAGTCCCGTGCCGCGTTGAAGTTCAGCGTAAATGGTGCCGGCACCGTCGCGCCATCGGGAAGGATCGTTATGTTGCCGGAGTTGTACAACTGCGCGGTAAATGTAAGAGCGTCAGTACCGGCGATGGCCGAGAACGAAAGCGAATTGCAGCACCAGGTCCCGCTCAGATTCAAGGCCGGAGTTGTGAACGAGATGGGTGTGCCGCGTGTGGTACCGAGATCGTTGGTCACCACCATGCGGGCGTAATAGGTTGTCGAGGGTTGAAGGTTGCCAAGGAAAACTCCGACACCGGTTTGGTCATCGTTCGCGGAATACATCACTCCCCAGGGAGGGTTAGCGACATTACCGGGGACAGTGGTGTAGGTTCCGAAGTTCTGGTCCGTCGAATACTCGACGGAATAGTTTGTGGGCAGACCACCAAAAACAATGGTCCCCAGGAAGGTGCCGGAGGTTGCGATTACGGAAGCGGTGGAGCTGGCGATAACCCCCGGTGCAGAATGCGGAGTGACTTCGACGCTCAGGTTATAGGTTTCATATGCCGCATCCGTGAAAATCCCGATGGCCGGCGTCTCCGCCGTGCTCCCCGAACGGTACACGAAGGGGTCCGTTCTATCGGTTGTGTAGGCGAGCGGCCCATATATGCTGGCATACACGTGGCCAAGGTTCATGGCAGACGCGGACGCCGCAGTGACGGTGACCTTGGTATAGGGAGGCAGCGAGACCTTGAACCAGTCTTCGTTCGGGTTTTTCGCGATCAGCTTCGTCGTCGGAAAAGGTACGGGGAGTGTCGCCGCGGTCTCCTGCGTGAAGTTCGGGGCATAGGCGTCGTCGCGCAGACCATTCACGAGGATATCGGCATCGCCGCTCCGATTCAGGTCGGGATAAGCAATCGAGAACTTCGCGATCAGGTCCGGGCCGACCGAGCTACCGCACTCGGAGTACCCCGCCGAAAGCTGCCCTATGACCTGCTGCGCCGAATTGAACCCCGGACTGCCCGACGATCCCGGCTCGGTCAATCCGGTATTCCAGTTGATGGCGAAGTAATTTGGGTAGCCCGACAAGTCGATCTGTCGGTTACCCAGCGAGTACCGGCGGTAGGACCCATGGGGATGATGTATTTGAGTGATTGCACTGAACAACGCCGGTTCCTGCGTCGTCCACCCCGCGAAGGCGGCATCGCCGGGAACGGCTCCCGTCAGCAGCAACAGAGTCGCATCGGCATCAGTAGACATGCTGAGAAGTAGCGACCCGTGTGTCTGGGGAAGTGTCGTGGTGTCCGGCTCGGTCCCATTGCAGGAACTGGTCTTGTATTTCCAGTAGACGATGGCCGAATTCGCCGTGGTTGGGTCAGAAAAGCAGTGTTTTGCCGTGAGGAACATCGGCGAATAATCATTCGCGAGATTGTTCAGCATCACGCCCGAGCACACGAACGTGGTCTGCCAACTGCCATAAATCAGCGCGACGGCATCGCCTACGCCCGCCCACGCCGGGTAACAGCTCGCATCGACTTCGCAGGTTGAAGCTGTCCCGAATCCCCCCAATCGTTCGAACAGGTGACTGACTTCGGATACGCGCAGAGCAATCTGTGGCGGCGACGAATCATTGGAGGGCGACTGGATCTCCAGCAACGCCGTATCGCCGTTCAATATCTGCGACCAGAACGACTGGCCCGCCGATGGCCCCTTTCCCGAGTACGCTTCAACCGGTTCGTTCTTGTCCGGTGCAAACACAAACAACCGGGAGCCCTCCGGGAGTGACATGGAGTCTAGATGGAGTCGGATGCCGAGAGCCGTTTGTGAAGTGATGGATAGCCGCCAACGCCACTCCGAACCGCCCACCTGTTCCCATTGGCCATCTTGAACCGTGAACGCTACCTGGCGGTGGATACCGACGTTCACGCGACGGTACTGATTACTCGCAGTATCTTCCTGCGCTCTGCGAATGAGTTGCGGGTCCGGAGGGGGAATCTCAACACGCGGGAACTTCAGCGGATCATAAGTGAGAGCGGCATCTGGCCGTCCTTCGCGTGCTGGACGCTGCACCGCAGCACTTGCCGGACGTCGAATCGTCGAGGCCTGAATCCCGCCTTGGTTTCCCTGGTCCTGGGGTGCATTTGTGCCTTGCGCGTAGCACCAGACGGATACGCAGACGAAAACGAGGATGCGCCCAAACCGCCGCAAAACGACTACCTGCCTAATTCGAGAAGGCTAAGTATAGCCGAGGATCATGGATTTGCTTAACCTATTCGGTAAGTCATGATGGTCAGGCGGCGGAAGCTCCGTTTCCTGAGCCGCTTCCTGGTTTCGCAAGAACTCGAACAACTGGGGCACAATGCTGTCGCCTTGTGGGCCGATATTCAGAGTCGCAGCCATGATGGGCACCTCGCACCATGTCTAGGTGCAAAGTGGTGCCCAAGTAGTGCCCTTCTATATCAACTACTTGACAACTCATCATGCTGCGCATGGCTCGGACATGCCCATTAGTATGTGAAACTGACACTGCGAGACGTTCTTCACCAACAAGCCCAAAACAGGAAACGCCAACCTAGTCCCCCACCACTTCCGGCTCCGCGTGCGGCAGGGCTTCGTGCGGACGGCTGCTGAGCATGGCCAGCACAAGGCTGAAGGCGGCAACCGAGCCGAGCAGCGCGACGCATCCGGGCCAGCCCGCGCGTTGCCAGAACCAGTCGGTGACAGTCGCGCCCGCGGCGCCGCCGAGGTAGTAGACCGTCACATACAATCCCGCGGCCGAGGAGCGCGCGCGTCCGGCGATCGCTCCTGTTTGCACGGTGGCGGCCGCCTGCGCAATGAACACGCCCGACGAACACACCGCCAGCCCGGCAATCACCACCGGCAGCGAGCGCACCAATGTCAGCAGCAGGCCCGTGATCATCATCGCGCAGTAGAGGAACGCGGTCGGACGGAAGCCGAAGTGGTCGAGAAACTTGCCGGCGAAGGGCGTCACCACCACACCGAACAGGTAAACGAAAAAGATGCTGCCCAACTGTGCCGAGTTCAAATGAAACGGTGGCGCGGCCAGGTAAAAGTTCGCGTAGGTAAAGCATCCGACCAGCGAGAACAGCACGGCGCCGCCGGTGCCGAAGTTGGCCAGCAGTCGCCAGTTGCGCAGATGCCGCTTGGCATCGTCGAGCACGTGTGTGAAGTGCTCGGCGCGAACGAAGCGTTTCGCCAGCGGCAGCCAGGCGCGGACCATGATCGTGCACGCCAAGTTCATCACGCCCAGCACGACGAACGACCAGCGCCAGCCCCAGTGCGTCGCCACCATGCCGGAGGTAAAGCGCCCGAGGAAGCCGCCGATCACGGTCCCGGTGACGTACGACGCCATCGCGCGCCCCACGCCGCGCCCTTCCCACTCCTCATTAATGTAGGCAAGGATCGCAACGACCACGCCGGGCACGAACAGTCCTTGCACGAAGCGCCACAGAATGAGCGTGCGCAGGCTGGTCGCGGTACCGCAAAGCATGGTCGCAACGGTCAGTAGCAGCAGCGACGGAACAATGACCTTCTTGCGTCCCGTGCGCTCGGCCAGCGCGCCGACCAGCGGCCCCATCAGCGCCACGGCAAGGATGGTTGCGCTTACGGTAAAGCTGACTTCAAGCTCCGAGGCCTGAAAGATTTTTCGAAAGTACGGTAGCAGCGGCTGGGTGCAGTACACGTTGAAGAACGTGCACATTCCGGCCATCATCACCGCGATCATCGTCCGGTCGAGCGGAACGGACGGCGCGGCGGCTTGGGAGTTTTCAGGAGACATTCAGAAAGTGGCGGAGGGAGCAGTCATGTACGAACCCTTCTCCGCCCAAAACAGCGAAAACTATAGGGAATTCGCCAAGTTTCTATAACTTGTGCGCATCCAAACTCGTTGCTCGCAGCGGTCTACGCTCGCTGCAACAGGATATCAGGGAATGAACAGCGAATTCAGCGTTGTGCGCAGCCAGTGGCGAATCTTCGCGGACCAGGAGAGTGGCACAACCCCGTCAGGGTTCGGACCTGGGATCAAGGGACTTAAATGGCCACGGCCTTCGCGGGTGATTCGTCAATGCTGAAAGGTTGTAAACTCGCGAGGGATTTGAGTATCTATCATTTCTACCGTTGCGGAGAAACCGCTTGTCGTTTGTAGTCAGATTGCGCTGTGTCCTATGTGGAGCAACTTACTCCACGCGCACGCCTTACACCTGCCCTGCGTGCGGGATTACCGGCATTCTGGATGTGGAGTATGACTATCCCGCCGTCCGCCGCCGGCTGACGCGCAGGGTCCTCGCAAAACGAACGGACCGCTCGCACTGGCGTTATCGCGAACTGCTGCCGATCGACGAGCGCTCGATACTGCCACCGTTGCAGGTAGGCTGGACGCCGATCAGCGAGGCCAAAACTCTCGCGCGCCACATCGGGGCGCGCACACTGGTATTGAAGGATGACGGACGGAACCCGAGCGGGTCGCTGAAGGACCGCGCCAGTTCGATAGCCGCGGTCCGGGCACGCGCGAAAGGCGCCCCCATCATCGCGTGCGCCAGCACCGGAAACGCCGCCTCGTCGCTGGGGGCAATGGCTGCGGCCCTCGGACTGCGCAGCGTGATCTTTGTCCCCGAGAGAGCTCCGGAAGCAAAAGTGACGCAGCTTCTTATCTTCGGAGCGACAGTCTTCCGCGTGATGGGCAGTTACGACGATGCCTTTCGTCTGTCACAGCAGTCCTGCGAGCGTTGGGGCTGGTACAACCGCAATTCCGCGATCAACCCCTACCTGATCGAAGGCAAGAAGACAGTGGGCTTCGAAATCGCCGAACAGCTCGGGTGGAAGGTCCCCGACTGGATTGCGATGTCGGTAGGCGATGGTTGTACGATCGCAGGCGCGTGGAAGGCCTTCCGCGAATTGAAAACGCTCGGACTGATCGCGCGTACTCCGCGGATGCTGGGTGTGCAAGCCGCGGGAGCAGCCCCGGTTACGCAGGCGTTCCGCAGCGAAAGCCCGATGCAGCCCGTCGTTCCCCAAACCATCGCGGACAGCATCGCCGTGGGCGTGCCGCGTAATTGGCTGAAAGCGGTGCTGGCCGTCCGGGAATCCGGCGGCGCGATGATCAACGTTACCGACGACGAAATCCTGGACGCCATGCGCTATACCGGGAGGCTTACCGGGATCTTCGCCGAACCGGCGGCGGCAACCGCAGTTGCCGGGCTCAAGCGCGCCATCGCCGAAGGGGTCGTGCCGAAGAAAGTCAGTGCGCTCGCCGCGATTACCGGCAGTGGCCTGAAAGATATCCGCGCCGCACAAAAAGCCGTTTCAGCGCCCTTTGACATCGATCCCAAGGGGCAGTACTTGGAAAGAATTTTGCACGAACGCGGCCTCATTCCCGCCCAGACTCGATCCAGCCAACGTACCCGGAGTTCGCGATGAAAGCGGCAATCCATCCCGCTTCCCTTCTCATCCGCGACATCCACACGCTGGTCACGATGGATGCGCAGGACCGCCGAATCCGAGGCGGGTTTCTCTATGCAGAGGGCGGCGAAATCAAATTGGTTGGCGAACGGCCACCGCGCAACCTGCGCGCCGCTCGCACCATAAGTGCGCGTCATCTGGTGGCGGTTCCGGGTTTCATCAACACGCACCACCACCTCTTCCAGACGCTCACCCGCGCCTGTGCCGCTGCCGCGAATGCCGAGTTGTTCGACTGGCTGCGCACCCTGTACCCGCTCTGGGCAAGGATCGACGAAGAAGCCACGCACGTGGCGGCGCTGGTGGGGATGGCCGAGTTGATGCTCTCCGGCTGCACCACCACTTCCGACCATCATTACCTGTTTCCGCGCGGCCAAACAAAACTGATTGACGCGCAAATCGCGGCGGCGCGAAAGATCGGCATCCGTTTTACCGCCACCCGCGGCAGCATGAGCGTGGGAAAAAGTCGAGGCGGCCTGCCGCCGGATAGCATAGTGCAGGACGAGGAAACGATTCTTGCCGACTCAGAGCGCGTGATCCGCAAGTATCACGACCCGCGCCCGGGGTCCATGGTCCAAGTGGCGCTGGCGCCGTGTTCGCCGTTCTCGGTTTCGGAACAGCTCATGCAGGAGACCGCTGTTTTGGCGGAGAAGCACAACGTACGGTTGCACACGCACCTGGCTGAGACGCGTGACGAGGAGGACTATTGCCGCGAACGCTTCGGCAAGAGGCCGCTGGAGTTCCTCGACAGCGTGGGTTGGCTCAGCGACCGCACCTGGGTCGCCCATGGGATCTTTTTTGCAGCCGGAGAAGTTCGGCGGCTGGGGCGCGCTGGAGTGGGTGTCGCTCACTGCCCTACCTCGAATATGCGGCTGGGCTCGGGTCTCGCCCCGGTGTTGGCGTTGCGAAAAGCCGGGTCTCCGGTAGGACTGGGGGTGGACGGGAGCGCCTCCAACGACAGTTCCAACATGCTGGCCGAGGCGCGCCAGGCTCTGCTGCTCACCCGGCTCGCACATGGCGCAGCGGCCATCACCGTAAAAGACGCCTTGCATATGGCTACGGTGGAAGGCGCGCGGTGCCTGGGGCGCAGCGATATTGGCACGCTGGAACGCGGCAAGCGCGCGGATATCGCTCTCTTCGACCTCCGCGATCCCGCTTACAGCGGGGCGGAGGACCCGGTCTCGGCGCTCCTGCTCTGTGCGCCAACGGGCGTCCACACCCTGGTGGTGGAAGGACGCGTGGTGGTGGAAGACCATAACCTGCAAACTCTATCGTTGGACCCAATCTTGCGACGTCACAGGCGTATTGCGGCGCGCATCACTTGCAATCCAGCCACATTCTGCTAGCGTCAAGGAGCCCTCCTGTCCCGCGGGGACTTGGTCCGGGTCGGCCTCAGTCTCGCCGGTGTGCGTCCGTTTCAATGGAGAACGTCGTGTTCGATCATATCCAGGCTTTTCATCAACCCACCACCCTCGACGAAGCGTTGCGCCTGCTGCAAAAACATCCAGGCAAGGCATGCCCGGTTGCCGGGGACACCGATCTCGCGCTCCGCGCCGGACGCTCTGCTCAAGTGCTGGTGGACATCACCCGCATCGGCCTTTCCTACATCAAGCGCGAAGGAAAGGGCCTTCGGATTGGGGCGACCACCACCATGGCCGCTCTGGAAGAGTCGGCGCTCGTGCAGCGGCTGGCGAACGGCATTCTGTCCAAAGCCGCAAGTACCTGCGGCTCGCCGCAGTTGCGCAACGTGGCCACTCTTGGCGGCAACCTGGTGAACGCATCGCCTGCCGCCGACACCGCCACGCCGTTGCTGGCGCTGGACGCCGAGGTAATCCTGCAGGGTGTGCGCAGCAAGCGCCGTGTGCCGCTGGTGGAGTTCTTCCTCGCCCCTCACAAGACGGCCCTGAAGGGCGCACTGCTTACCGAAATCGTTATCCCCCCTCGCAGGCTCCACGCCGCCTGGTGCTTTGAGAAGTTCGGCCGGACGGAACCCGATATCTCGATTGTTAACGTTGCCGTTGGCCTGCAACTCGATGCGCAACATCGCTGTACTTGGATCAGGATCGCGCTCGGCGCAGTCGCACCTACACCCATGCGGGCAATCAAAGCGGAAGCGCTTATGTCCGGCCAGGTTCTCACCGAGAGGCTCATCGAGCGGGCCAGCCAGTCGGCTGCCGAGGAGAGCCGCCCGATTGATGATCAGCGGGCTTCAGCGGAATACCGGCGCGACATCAGCCGGGTGCTGGTGCGCCGCGCCTTGCAGTCGTGCGCGGCTCATTTGGGAGGTGCGCAATGAAAAAGGTCCAGCAAAAAAAGCAAGCTCCCAGGATGGAGATTTCGCTCCGGATAAACGGCGAAGCTCGTGCGTGGACGATTGCTCCGGGCGACCTGCTCCTGGATGTATTGCGGCGCGAAGGCTACTACGGCGTAAAGCGCGGTTGTGAAACCGGAGATTGTGGCACGTGCACCGTGCTGGTGGGGGGAAAGCCAATCAACTCCTGCATGATGTTCGCAGCCCAGGCGAACGGCCGTCAGATCACCACCATCGAAGGCCTGGCGCGTCCTGATGCACTTCATCCGCTGCAACAAGCCTTCGTTGAAAGTGGAGCGATCCAGTGCGGGTTCTGCACTCCGGGCATGGAGCTCAACGCTGCGGCGCTGCTGGCGAAACATCCCCATCCCTCGGAAGCGCAGGTGCGCGAGACTCTCTCAGGCAACTTGTGCCGCTGCACCGGTTACATAAAGCCCGTGGAAGCGGTACTCGACGCCGCCAACCCGAAGCCAGCGGCAGCCGCTTCCTGCTCACACGAGCACGATGTCGTCGGCCACAACGTGCAGAAGGTTGACGGCGCCAAACTGGCCGGCGGCCGGTCTGCGTTCACCGATGACATACACATCCGCGGGCTGCTTTACGGCAAGGTCCTCGGCAGCCCGCATGCGCACGCGCGGATCAAACGCATCGATGTGAGCAAGGCGAAGGCCCTCCCGGGAGTGCATTGCGTCCTTACTTATAAGGATGTTCCGCGAGTGCCCCACACCACCGCCGGCCAGGCCTGGCCGGAGCCCTCGCCGTATGACACGTACCTGCTGGATTCGAAGGTCCGGTTCGTGGGCGACCGGGTAGCCGCGGTGGCGGCGGAATCGCGCGAGATTGCGGAAGAGGCGCTTCGGCTGATCAAGGTTGAATACGAACTGCTCTCGCCCGTACTCGACATGGAGCACGCCCAGGATGCGGGTGTGTCGGCCATCCATGATGAGCCTGATTCAACCGGCATCCATGATGCGAAGCACAACGTCGCCGCCACCATTCACAAAGAGCTCGGGAACGTCGCGGACGGGTTCCGCGCGTCGGACCTGGTGCTGGAGCACGAATTCCGCACCGCCCGCCAGCAGCATGCCATGCTCGAGCCGCACGTCACCATCACGTGGCTCGATCCGGATAACCGCCTGGTGATCCGCACCAGCACGCAGGTGCCGTTCCATACCCGCCGCCAGGTGGCGATGATCCTGCAGATCCCGGTCCAGCGCGTGCGTGTCATCAAACCGCGCATGGGCGGCGGCTTCGGTGGCAAGCAGGAGATGCTGCTGGAGGACATCTGCTCCGCCCTGACGCTGGCCACCCGCAGGCCGGTGAAGATCGAATACACGCGCCGGGAGGAATTCTTCATGGCGCGCTGCCGCCACCCGCAGATCCTGCAAATGAAAATGGGTTTCAAGAAGGACGGCACGCTGGTCGCCAACGAAATGACGGTGCTGGCCAGCACCGGCGCTTACGGCAGCCATTCCTCGACGGTGCAGGGCAATACCGGCAGCAAGGTCCTGCCGCTCTACCGCGCACCGAACATGAAGTTCGACTGCGACATCGTTTATACCAACACTCCGGTCGCCGGCGCCTTTCGCGGCTACGGCTGCCCGCAAGGCTTCTTCGCCCAGGAATCCATGGTGGACGAGGCCGCCCAGCGCTTGGGCATGGACCCCGTCGAATTAAGGCGCAAGAACCTCATCCGCAAGGGTGATACCGACGAGCTTTCGGCGCAGCTTGGGGAAGGGCGCAAAGGCCTGCCTCGCTTGATCCGGAGTTGTGGCATCGAGGAATGCCTTGAGCGCGGCGCTGCGGCCATTGAGTGGGAGAAAAAGAGAAAGGCCCCGCAGGACAAGAAGAGCCACCTGCGGCGCGGTGTGGGCTTGGCCTGCGCCATGCAGGGCAGCGGAATCGCGGGTGTCGACTGGGCCGCCGCGGTGATCAAGCTGAACGAAGACGGTTCCTTCTACTTGCAGACCGGGGCCGCGGATGTCGGGGCCGGCGCCGATACCGTTCTTGCCCAGATTGCCGCCGAAACCCTCGGCGTCTCCATCGACAAGATCAACATCCGCTCCGGCGACACTGATTCCGCTCCCTTTGACGTGGGAGCCTATGCCTCCAGCACCACCATCATCTCCGGCGGCGCGGTCAAGAAAACCGCCGAGAAGGTCCTCCTCCGTGTCCTGGAACTGGCCGCCCAGCTGATGCATCTCCCGGCCGACCAGCTTTCCTGCCGCAATAACCACGTGGTGGCTGCCGGCGGAGCCCCTGCCATGCCCATCGCCGACATCGCCCGCCACGCCATTTACCGCGAAAAAGTGCAGATCATCGAGAGCGCCTCCCACTTCATCACCGACAGCCCACCCCCTTTCTGCGCCACCTTTGCCGAGGTCGAGGTGGATACCGAAACCGGCAAGGTCCGCGTCCTCCATCTGGTCACCGCCGTCGACGCAGGCGTCGCCATTCATCCCCGGCTCGCACAAGGCCAGGTGGAAGGGGCCGTTGCCCAGGCTTTGGGCTACGCCCTCTTCGAAGAAATGCTGCTCGACCAGCACGGACGCATGATTAACCCCAGCTTCCTCGATTACAAGATCCCTTCCGCCAAGGACATGCCCAAATTGACAACCATCCTGGTGGAAACCAACGAACCGCTCGGGCCGTATGGCGCCAAGTCGATTGGTGAGGTAGCCATCGATGCGCCGGCGCCGGCCATCGCCAACGCCATCTTCCATGCCATCGGAGTGCGTTTCCGCCGGCTGCCGATCCGCTCCGAGGATGTTTTGCGAGCGCTCCAAGAAAAGAAAGACAAGAAAGAGGAACAGAAGCCTGCGGTGCGCCATGCGCTCGCCGCGGCTTCCGACTAGCCATGAATACCCTGGGACGCATCGAGCAATCCCGCAGCCAGATCACCGCAACGGCCCTCTCCTACGAAGCGGACGTCGTACATTTTCTTCGCGACCTCATCTCCATCCCGGCAGAGAGCAGCCAGGAGGGTCCGGTGATCCAGCGTATCCGGCAGGAGATGGAGAAGGTCGGCTTTGACGAGATTCGCATCGATCCGATGGGGAACATCCTCGGCCGCATCGGCTCGGGCAAGCACGTCATCATGATGGACTCGCACACCGACACGGTCGGCGTCGGCGATCTGCGCGAGTGGAAGTGGGACCCGTACCAGGGCAAGGTCGAGAACGATTACGTCTACGGCCGGGGCGCTTGCGACCAGCGCGCCGGCATGGCCAGCATGGTGTATGCGGCCAAGGTCATCAAAGACCTCGGCCTGCTTGGCGATTACACCCTTTGGGTAGTGGGCAGCGTGCAGGAAGAAGATTGTGATGGGCTGGCGTGGATCTACATCCTGCGGGAACTGGATATCAAGCCGGAGCTGGTCGTCATTACCGAACCGACCAGCCTTCAGGTGTATCGCGGTCATCGCGGGCGCATGGAAATCGAAGTCCACCTGCGCGGCCGTTCCTGCCATGCCAGTGCACCCGAGCGTGGCGACAATCCCATCTACCGCATGGCTGCGCTGGTCCGCGAGGTCGAGGAACTCAACCAACGGCTGCGGAACGACCCTTTCCTCGGCAAAGGGACCATAGCTGTCACCCAGATTCGCTCTGTTTCGCCGTCGCTGTGTGCGGTTCCTTCCACCAGTTCCATTCATCTTGACCGGAGGCTGACTGCCGGCGAATCGAAAGAGTCCGCACTGGCGGAGGTGCGCGCCCTCCCTACCGCGAAGGAAGCGGAGGTCGAGGTGCTGCGTTACGAACAGCCGAGCTACACCGGCTTGGTGTACCCAATGGAAAAGTACTACCCCACCTGGGTGTTGGAAGAAGAACACCCCGCTGTGCAGGCGGCGGTAAAAACCTGCAAGGACCTCACTGGCGAGGCGCCCAGGGTCGACAAGTGGACCTTCAGCACCAACGGGGTTGGGTCCATGGGCACCTGTGGGGTTCCGACCATCGGCTTTGGTCCCGGGGATGAAGCCGACGCGCACGCGGTGCAGGAGCGAGTGGCAATCGAGCACCTGGTAAAGGCGATGCAGTTCTACGCGGCATTCCCGCTGGAGTACGTGGCCATAGTGGAAGAAGCAAAGACCCGGCGTGCGGTCCCGGCTGGCTAGGCGCAAGCCTGGGCCCGGACGTTCGCTTCGAAACAGATCATGGCAGAACTTGTCCCCATCCCGCTCGAGCTCCAGTTGAAGCGCGCATTCCTCGAGTATGAGCGCGAAGGAAAGATCTTCGACCTGCCGCGGGATAAATTCTTTCGCGGCTTGCCGGGGTTGGACACTTCCGTCAAGTTTCATGGCAAGACGGCTTCCACTCCGCTGGGACCCGCTGCCGGGCCCCAGGACCAGCTTCTGCAGAACATTGCCCTGAGCTGGCTGGGTGGCGCCCGCATCATCGAGCTGAAGACAGTCCAGATTCTCGACGAGTTGAAGATCCCGCGCCCGTGTATCGACGCTCAGAATGTCACTTACAACGTCGAGTGGTCGCAGGAGTTGAAGCTCGAACAATCGCTGCGCGAGTACATCGCAGCGGCGATGTTCCTGGAGATTCTAAAGGCTTCCCGCCTCCTCGGCGACGACTTCCCTGTCGCACTCGGTGACACCATTTTCGACATGAGTGTCGGCTACAACCTGGAGGGGATTCGCTCGCCACGAATGCGCGCCTGGATCGCCGGCATGAAAGATGCCTCGGCAATCGTCGACGAGCTGCGCACCCAGCTTGTCGGACGCTTCCGGCAGTACCGCGATCTGCCATTCCCGGCCCGCATCAGCGATACGATTACGCTTTCCACGTTCCACGGCTGTCCCGCGGAAGAGATCGAGGGTATCGTCACTTTCCTGCTGCGTGAGATGGACGTGAATGTCTGCGTCAAGATGAACCCGACGCTCCTCGGCCGCGAGCAAGTACGGCACCTTTTGCACGACGTGCTCGGGTATCGCGACATCAAACTGGCCGACGAAGCTTTCGATAAGGACATCAGCTTCGACCAGGCCCTCGACATACTTCCGCACCTGGATAGCGTGGCCCGCGCCTGCGGCAAGCGGCTCTCCGTCAAATTCAGCAATACGCTGGTGGTGCGCAATCATCGTTCCTTCTTCACCGACGAATCGATGTACCTGTCCGGGCCGCCGCTGTACGTCATCACGATGAACCTGGTCAGGGAATTCCGTGAGCGCGCGAAAACGTCCTACCCACTCTCCTTTTCCGCCGGGCTTACAGCCAACAATATGGCGAATTCGGTCGCCATGAACTTCGTGCCCGTCACCACCTGTACGGACTTGTTGAAGCCCGGGGGCTACGGCCGCCTGCACCGGTACATGGATAACCTCGGCGCCCGCATGCGGGAGATCGGAGCCAAGACTATCTCCGAGTTTGTCCTGCTTCATGCAGGCCAAGGCGCCGCGGCGATTGATCGGGTTGTCCAGGACCTGGTCGCTTCCGTGCGCCGGTCGGACGAGGGTACAGACGGACTCCGGCTCAGGCCGGCAGAAGCATGGCTGGAAGACGCAATGGCGCCGCAGCTTCACTCCTGGCTGGAAAACCCGCGCTCCAGCCTCCCTGAGATATGTTGTCGGCTACACGGCGAGTTCATGAAGTTTGCTCGCGATCTGCCTGGGACCGTACTGGCGTCGTTTTCGGATGAGCTGTCTGGCTTGGAGCAATCCCTCGTGGATGCGGCCGGCCTGCTGAATACGCCCTTAATGGTTGAGCAGGCGACAGCCGATCCGCGCTATGGCTGGGAGCAGAACAAGGGTGTCCCGCGCAAGATCGGGTCCAAACTCTGGCTCTACGACTGCATCAATTGCGATAAGTGCGTTCCGGATTGCCCTAACGACGCCAACTTCGTTTATGAAGGGCCGGCCGTCGAGATTGCTTACTGCGACTACCAGTTGCTTTCCGGTGGCGGGTTTTCAACAGTGCAGGGCGGCACCTTCAAGGTAGAGCATTTCCACCAACTGGCGAACTACGCGGACGCCTGCAATGAGTGCGGCAACTGCGACGTGTTCTGCCCGGAAGATGGGGGCCCTCAGTTTGCCAAGCCGCGCTTCTTCGGAAGTTTGGAAAGTTACAGGAAGTATGCCGGCCAGAATGGTTTCTTTATCGAGGTCGCAAACGGAATCAGGATCATTCACGGCACCATCGTAGGAAAGCAGTACGTGCTCACCGAGGACGCGCAGGCAGACTGCGCGCGCTTCGAAGACGCACTCGGTGAGTATGTGATCCAGCAGAGCGGCAATTCGCTTTTGACCTGGCAGCCCAAGGATGGCTCTCCCCCGGGCGGGCGCCGCCTCGACATGTTGCCGTACTTACACCTGAAATTCCTGCTTGAAGCAATATCCAACCCACGCCACGTTCATTACGTCAACGTGGCGGCACTCCAGGAGTGAACTTTGGCCACCGCCACCAATACCACGCGCACCGCCCTCTTCAAAGGCAAGGATTACATCACCACCCAGGAATGGGGCAACGACGAGATCGAGGTCCTGCTCAACGTATCTTCGGACCTCCGCCGAAAATTCAAGGGCCGCATTCCGCATCGTTATCTGCCGGATCAGACCATCTTCCTGATGTTTTTCGACAAGTCCACGCGGACGAGGAATTCCTTCGAGGCGGGCATCACGCAACTGGGCGGCCATGCGCATTTCCTGACCGCCGACACCATGCAGATCTCGCACGGAGAGAGCCCCAAGGATACCGGCATCATCCTGTCACGCTACGGACACGGCATCGCCATCCGCCATGACCTGGTTCCCGGCGAGGGCAACCGCTACATGCGCGAGGTGGCCCACTGGGCCGATGCCCCGGTTATCAACATGCAGTGCGATGTCGATCATCCCTGCCAAACTCTCGCCGACCTGATGACCATGCGTGACCAGCTCGGCGCCGATCTTCGCGGAAAGAAAGTTGCCGTATCGTGGGCATACGCACCCAGTTATGCCAAGCCCCTCTCCGTGCCCCAGGGCCTGATCATGCTCCTGCCGCGTTTTGGCATTGACGTTACCCTGGCTCATCCGCCGGAGTTCTCCCTCATGCCGGAAACGATCGAGGCCGCTCGCGTTAACGCCCATCGCGCCGGGACCAAGTTTGAGCTGGTCGACAATATGGACGACGCTTTCCGTGACGCCGACGTGGTCATCCCCAAGAGCTGGGGCTGCCTCGACACCATGGGCAGCAAGCCCGAAGAGTCTTTGCGCATTGCCAGGCAATACACCCACTGGATTTGTGACGAGCAGAAGATGAAGCTGACGGCGCCCCGCTCGCTGTACATGCATCCGCTTCCTGCCGACCGGGGTAATGAAGTCACCGATGCCGTGATTGACGGGCCGCAGTCTGTGGTATTCGACGAGGCTGAAAACCGCCTCCACACCTGCAAGGCCATCATGGCATTGACCATGGCCGACGAGCCGGTACCGTATGAGGTCCCTGAAAAATAGCTACAACGCGGTCGTACGAAGAAATCCATGAACCAATCCGGAATAACGCGATGATCATTCGGAATGCCCGCATCCTATCTTTCGACAAGCGCAATCGTGCGATCGATTCCGGGGCCGTCCAGGTGCGGGCGGATGGAACGATTGGATGGGTCCGCCGCGACCTGCCTGGTAGCACTCTTCGTGCTCACTATGCAGGAGAAAAAATAATAGATGCCCAGGGCAAAGTCCTGATGCCCGCGCTCATCAATTGCCACACCCACCTCTATAGCACCCTTGCCCGCGGTATCAAGATTCAAGGGCGTTCGCCGAGGAACTTTCCGCAAATTCTCAAGAACTTCTGGTGGCGCCTCGACTCAGCGCTGAATGAAGAAGACATCTACTACAGCGCCCTGATCGGGCTGATCGAATCGGCTAAGGCAGGCGTCGGAACTCTGGTTGACCACCACTCCAGCCCGGGAGCATGTCCCGGCAGCCTCGACATCATGGAGCGCGCTTTTCGCCAGGTCGGACTGCGCGGCGCGCTTTGCTACGAGACTTCGGACCGCAACGGCCCCGCCAGCGCCCAGGAGGGTATCCGGGAAAATGTGCGGTTCATCGAAAAGTCCCGCCGCAACGGTGGCGGAACCATCGGGGCCAACTTCGGGCTGCATGCATCGTTCACGCTTGGCGACCGCACGTTGCGCCAGTGCGTGGAAGCAAACCAGTCGTTGCGGGCGGGATTTCACGTGCACGTCGCCGAAGACCGTTGCGACGTGGACCATGCCTTGCGGCGCTTCGGTAAGACGCCCGTGCAACGGCTCTCCGATCTTGGCTTGCTCGACGAGCGCGCCATTGCGGCGCACTGCGTGCATGTTTCCACGGCGGACATCTCCTGCCTCGCACGCAAGAAGGTCAACGTTATCCACAATCCGCAATCCAACTGCAACAACGCCGTTGGGATTGCCGACATCGCCGAGTTGTTCCGGCGCTCCGTCCTGGTCGGCCTCGGCTCCGACGGCTATACGCCCCGCATGTGGGAGGAATTCATGGCCGCCTTCCACCTGCAGAAACTCCGGGCACAGGATCCACGGGCCGGCTCCGAAGCCTTCGCAGCGCTGCTCAACAACCGGGTGATCGCGAAGAAGGTGTGGGGCTGGAATATCGGCCGCATCGAACCCGGCGCCGCCGCCGACATGGTGCTGGTTGACTACAATCCTCCCACTCCGTTGACTGCTGCAAGTCTCTTTGGACACATACTGTTCGGCATCGCGCACGCACCGGTGGATTCGCTGATGGTAAACGGGAGGTTCATCGTGCGGGAGGGGCGCTGCCTGCTGGTGGATGAGAGCGAGATTGCGCGCCGGGCCAGCTCGCACGCACGCAAACTTTGGGAACGGGTCTAGTACTCCGCCCAGCGAAAGGTCTTTTCATGAATTCGTCAATCTTCGGCCCGACTTATCAAGAGATGCTTCACCCCGAAGTCCTCACTGCATCCATCCGGAAGCAGGCGGAGGCAGCGCGCGCGAATGAACTCGACCCGTACAACCTGTTCAATATCAGCTGGAAAGATTTCGACAACAAGGTGCGGCACGTGCTGCTTCCCCGCGAACTGACCGGTGTGGAAGCCAACATTATCGTGCTGGTCGGGCGGGAGTTTCCGTCGGGCAGCCACAAGGTCGGACCCGCCTATTCGACCCTGCTGGAGAGCGAACTCGCGGGTGAAATCCAGCCTGGCGAAAGCACCATCATCGGTCCCTCGACCGGAAATTTCGGAATCGGCGTCGCCTACATTTCGAAGCTCGCCGGCTATCCCGCCGTGGTCATCATGCCGGAGGGCATGAGTTCAGAAAGATACCAGCGGATCCGCAACTACGGTGGGCAACTCGATCTGACGCCGGGTTCGGAAAGCGACGTCATCCTGGTGCTCGAACGCACCGAGCACTACAAGAAGGATTCGCGCAATAAGGTCCTGGCGCAATTCGAACTGCTCCCCAATTACCGTTTCCATCGATTTGTCTCCGGAGGAAGCGCGCTGGAAGCCGCGAAGGCGTACGGAAATGGAGGAGTTGCTGCTTTTGTCGCGGCCCCCGGTTCCGCGGGGACCCTGGCCGCGGGCGACGAGATCAAAGCGGCATTTCCGGAGGCGGTGGTGTGTGCGCTGGAACCACGCGAGTGCTCCACCCTCTTCAACAACGGCCGCGGCACTCACCGCATCGAGGGCATCGGCGACAAGATGGTTACCCTCATCCACAACGTCCTCACCACCGACTACGTGATGCTCATCCACGACGATGATTGCGTGCTGGGATTGGAGTTGCTTCAGCACCAGCAGAAGTTCGTGGAAGCGGCGTTGCATCTTAGGGCGAATGCGCTGCAGTTCCTGCGTGGCATCTTCGGTATTTCCGGGATCTGCAACATAGTCGGGGCAATCCGTACAGCGCGGCTCCTTGGCTTGGGCGCAGGCGAGAACGTGGTGACGATCGCCACCGATGGCTTCGATCGTTACCCTTCGGTGCTCGAGGACCTGGCGCAGCGCCGCGGCCCGCTTACCGAAACCATGCTGGCCGGCGAGTTCGAGAGGATATTCCGAACCGCAAGCGCTGCGGACCTCCTCGATGTACGCGGCCCTCAGGAGAAACAGCGGCTGTTCTCTTACAAAGAAAACTTCTGGACGAAATTCGGTTACTCGCTTGCCTACCTTGAGAGCATGAAGAGCCAATCCTTCTGGGAGAACGAATACGGGAAGATTGGTGACATCGACGCCACCCACACGCATGCGCGCCGCATCATGGCACTTGCCACGTAGTGCTTTCGCTGTCGTTCGCCAAAACTCCGGCTGTCTGCCCCTGACGAAAATCCTGTGCAGTCTAGGGAGAATGCCATTGCCCCAGGAGAACCGCGAATCTCCAGCAAGTTCGAGAACTTGCTGGAGCCTGGTGACCGATATACGCGTGTGCCCGGGAGCGCAATTCGGAAGAAAATTGTGAAGGAAGGATAACTCCCGTCCGCTCAGACTTTTCGAGGTTTTCGAGAGGCGCCGATTCTCCGGCGCGCCAATCCGCGGAAGAACCCACAGATTCCGCCGGAATTTGTGGGCAAGCGGACTGGAGAGAACGATTAAGAAAACTCTATGGCGGAGGGAGAGGGATTCGAACCCCCGGTGGCCTTTCGGCCACAGCGGTTTTCAAGACCGCTCAGGTTCGTCAGTCGAAGTTTTCGTCTCGACCGACAACTCTCTAGCTTTCATCAGTTTACAGCCTGTGCGACTTCGGCTTCGCTCGACGCGGTTGCATGCTGGTTGCATACGGCCGATTCGAGCGCGTCCATCGCCGCTTGGCTGCGGCTGTCGAGCCCGTCATTCTTGATGTATGCCGAACGCGTGACCGACACATCAGAGTGGCGGAGGATTACTTGGATCACCGTATCTGCGATTCCCAGCTCGTGCAGATTCGTGGCCAGTCCACGCCGAAACGCGTGCAGGCCATACCAAGGTATCCCTGCTTTGAGCACAGTCGGACGGATCACCTCGCTAACAACATAGTCGAGATTTCCGGGGTCTTCCCGGAACGTCTCAAAGATGTACGTCTTCGGTGAAGCCGTTGCAAGGTGCTCGTTCAGGATAGCCGCAGCAGTTGGAATCACGGGGACGGCACCATCGCCTCGCTTACCCTTCGGCTTGTCGATGTGACCGCGCCACGCTGCTCGCTGAACCTTCATGGAAACCCCGTCGTAATCGCCAGGACGAAGGGCGCTAATTTCACCCTTGCGGAGCCCGACGAACCCCGCGACGGCAACGATTGCCTTTGCCGGTTGCGGCAGGATCTCGATCATCTTCAGGATCTGGCCGAGACTGTAAGCGTGGGTTTTGCCTGCCCCCCGCGCTTTCGGAATGCAAGCGTCCTTGACGGGATTCGTACCGTTCAACACTCCAGTGCGAATCGCGTACCGAAACACGCCACTGAGGAGATGTTTGACGTGTTTCAGTGTGGTGCTGCACAAGTCATATTTCTTCACCAGCACGTTCAGGAGGTGCTCACAGTCGACAGTACGAAAATCCCGCACCGGCATTTCAATCCGATCCTTCAGATACCGCGACCACATCTTCTCGTAACCGTCCACGGTTGAGGGACTCTTCTGGTCGGTTATATACGGCAAGTATTTCTTGTCCCAGAACTCCTCGACGGACAAGCTGCTTTCCGCTGAGACCTTACCGTTGTTGTAGGGCGCCAGAAATTCATCAGCCAAAGTGCGGACAGCCTTCTTCGACCGGTAAGCGCCCTTGTTGTCAGCCAGCTTGCGGCACCGTTGAACCATCTCAACCGTGCCGTCAGCCTGGACCTCGCTCTCGTAGTACCGCAGGAACCACGATGCACCTTTGAGGAACACGTATCCTCGCTGGTGCCGACGGACTTCTTTCATTGGATCGTCTCCTTCCTCGAAGTCCGCCCACCCTTGTTGTTCGGGACGATGATACGCCTCCGCAGCCAGGCTTCCAGCTCTGGACTGCCCCACAGGAACCGCACGTACTTGCCGAACTGCGCGTGCGGCAGCGGGTCTTCGGCGCGGGAGCGAACCTGGTCGCGAACCCAGCTCTCCGGCAGGTTGAGGCGCTCGGCGAGCTGCTTGGAGTCCAGAGGTTCGTAGCGAAAGATCTCCGGGAATTCGTTGTGGGGGGCCGCATCGGTTTCGCCTGCGATCCGGGTTGCTGGCGTGACCGCATGATTGGTATCGATCATTGATCTTCCTCTGTATCTGTGGGCCGCATCCTTAGCGGCAAAGACTTCGGCACTCGGACAAGCCGTACGTGCCAGGTCAGGGGAGTGTGTGGAGAGTTATCGTTTAGGCGACCTCCTTGGCTTGACCTACAGGTTGGCGATCCGCCTCTGAGGCGGTCGACTTCGGACCTGCCCAGCCGCCCATCTGAGCGCGGATGTTCTCGGCTCGTGCTTCGGCGAGCGCTTGCGGTTTCTTCTGCTCTCGCTCGCGTTCCTCGCCGATGGTCGTCGGCTTCGAAGAATTTCGCCGAATGGGCTCGATCACACCAGACAGCAAAGCCCGCATCTGCTCCAATGCTCGTTCATGTGCGGCGGCAGCAGCCTCCTCCTTCTCGCGCTGCCGCTGGCGGGCATAAATTTCAGGGTCGGTTATGGAACGCGGATCCCTAATCCCCTCCGGGCCCCGGCGGCGAATAGCGTCCACCTTCGCGAGTTGTTCGCGCGATCTGTCTTCCCACTCCCTGGTTGGCACGCCGCAGGGGCGCAGCTCTGGGGGTTGCGCGATGAAGTAAT
>Ga0097691_1000221_pt1 | contig 52839 bp, 46 predicted proteins | sample NGESurdeep072012_8_FD_72858 | JGI IMG/M metagenome (GOLD analysis project Ga0097691, IMG submission 72858) | Arctic peat soil microbial communities from Barrow, Alaska - NGEE Surface sample 210-1 deep-072012 | ecosystem: Environmental > Terrestrial > Soil > Wetlands > Peat ...
TGCCGCGGGTTAATACTGCGCTGCCGTCGCCACGGCCTGCGGCCCCTGCACCCGCATTGAGAAGACGCGAAAATCTGCGCAGCGCATCTTTTCGCGACTACGCGATGGGCCGTTGGCACGGCGGCCAGTGTTAAGATCCGTTGGCGGGCGCGGGCCCCTGGCCGTTGCGACGGCAGCGCAGTATTAAGGCCGCGCTCCGTTGTCGCGCGCGGGCACTGTTGCGGGCGCGCAGTCTTTTAATACTGGCCAGCCGTGCCAACGGCTAGGCGCTGTCGTCGTCGGCGTCGGTCGAACCTGTTTTGCGGTAGGTATTGGGCTCGTCGTCGAATCGCCGCTGCGATTTCGCCTCGCGCTCCTGGTCCTGCTGACAATCCCGGCACAGGCGCGAAAACGGCATCGCTTCGAGCCGTTCCTCGGCGATCTCCAGTCCGCACGGCTCGCAGACGCCATAGGCGCCATCGTCGATACGCCCGAGCGCGTCGTCGATCTGCTTGAGCTTGACGCGTTCGCGGTCCGACAGAATGAAGTTGATCTCGCGATCGCGCTCTTCGGACGCGAGGTCGTAGGTGTCCATGCCCTCATCCTTGTTGCTTTCGCGTTCGGCGCGCAATTCGGAATCGATCTCGCCGAGCAGTCTGGTTTTCGTTTCCAGCAGTTGCTCGCGCGTTTTGGCAAGGAACTTCTTTCGGTTCGCGGCGACTGGTTTCATCGTCATCGAATTTGCGACTCCCGGTATATTAAGCGGCCGCGCCGGCGACGGTTGCGTGCAGGTCGTAGCAGAGAGCCTTGTCGATTCGTGCGCGGACGAACTCGCCCGCCTCCGCGTCGCCCGTAAGAAATACGGAGCCATCGATGTCCGGCGCTTGACCGGACGTTCGCCCGCGCATCCGCGTCGAGCGACCGGGCATCGGACCCTCGACCAGCACCTCCATTTCGCGTCCGACCAGGCCGCGATTCCTGGCCAGGGAAATTTCCGCCTGCGTCGCCATCAGGCTTGCCCGCCGCGCGCGCTTGACGCGCTCGGGCACCTGGTCCGGCAGGTTGTAGGCGGCAGTATTCTCTTCGCGCGAGTAGGTAAACACTCCCACGCGATCGAACTGCTGATCGCGAACAAAATCCACCAGACGCTCGAAGGCCGCGTCAGTCTCGCCGGGGAAGCCGACGATAAACGAGGTTCGCAGCACGACGCCCGGGATGCGCTCGCGCACGCGGTCGAGCAGCTTGACCAATGCCGCGCCCGAGCGCTCGCGGCGCATCGCCCGCAGCATCGCATCGTCGGCGTGCTGCAACGGCATGTCGATATACTTGACGACCTTGGGCAGCTCCGCGATTGCGTCGAGCATTTCGGCGCTCACGAAATTCGGATAGCAGTAGAGCAGCCGTATCCAGCGCAGTTCGTCGATCGTCGAGAGTTGGCGCAGCAACGCCGCCAGCGAAGACGGCTCATCGAGGTCGCGGCCGTAGGCGGTCAAATCCTGCGCGATCAAATTGATCTCGCGAACCCCGGCCGCGGCCAGGTTGCGCGCCTCGGCGACGAGGTCAGCCAGCGGGCGGCTCTCATGCAGGCCGCGAATTTTCGGAATAATGCAGAAGGCGCACTTATGATTGCAGCCTTCGGAAATCTTCAAGTAAGACGTGAAGAAATCGCCGGTCTTGATTCGCGGGATTGCCGAGGTGGGCAGAAGATGCGCCGCGCCGGCATACGGAATCGGGCGCATCTCGGGCGCTTCGGTGCGCCGCAGCAGCTCGGGCAGATCGAGGAAGTTGCCGGTGCCGACGAACACGTCCACTTCCGGCATCGTGGCGGCAAGTTCGGCGGCGTAGCGCTGCGACAAACATCCCGCAACCACCAGCCGCTTGCCGAAGCCGCGCTTCTTGACCTCGGCCGCTTCGAGGATTGCGTCGATCGATTCCTTCTTCGCAGCTTCGATGAACGCGCAGGTATTGACCAACAACACTTGCGCCTCTTCGGGATCGAGTGTGATCTCGAATCCCGCCGAGGTCAGCGCGCCAAGCATCAGCTCGCTGTCGGCAAGGTTCTTGGGGCATCCAAGCGTGAGTAAGTGAACTTTTTCCATGACAGAGCCGGGAAAACTAACAGGCTGTTGAAAAAGTAATTTTCAACGCCTGTTCCCTCTCTCTTGTCTCCCCCAAAGGGGTTTTTCATCGGTCTCCCCCTTTGGGGGAGATGTTGTAGGTAAACAGATAGCTTTTACGCAGGATGTTGAAGCACTTGAAGTCGAAAACGACAATTGACCCGAATTTTTCAACATCCTGCTAGTGGGGCCTTTAAAAATACCTGTCGCATACAGCCGAGGCAATCGCGCCTCGATACTTCATCGCGGCGATTGTAGTTTTCGGGTTCTCTCGGGGGTCACGGCGAGGCCGGCGCCGTCACGACATCCGCGCCTGCCGGCGCTTTGAATGCGAAAATCGAATCGGGCAGTTCCACATTATCACGAACGTCGCTGAAGTCGATCCTGGTCGTGTCGCCAAGCTGGTCGGTAAGCGTCAGCGTGATCAGATTGTAAGTCTTCGGATCGAGCCCGACCGCAATTTTGTAGCCGCCGGCCTTCGCGTCGAGGATCAAATCGATCGGACCGGTGGGCGTCACGGGACTTGCGAATGCGGCCTTGAAGTCGCGGTTGAGATTGCCGATTCCGAGCAGGAACGACGTCGCGCTGCTCGATTTGAGCGCCTGCTTGAGCGGAGTTTCGACGACCTGGTTGAGATCCGGATCGTAGCTGTAGAGCGTCTCGCCGTCGCTGACGATCGTTTGCACTTCCGGCGCCCCGAACTCCCAGCGCATGCGTCCGGGCTTGCGAAATGAAACCGTGCCCTGACGTTTGCGTTTCGGCGCGCCGACGGTCGCGATCTCTTCGCTGAATTTCGCCGAGAATGACCTGGTGTCGCGGTAGTGACGCTGCAAGCGATCCAGCACATGCTTCAGCTCTTTGCTGACGGGCGCGCCGGCGGGCGCAATGGTCTCGGATCGAACCGTTCCGGCGGTGGCGAGGAGCATCAAGATAGCCGGAAAGATCGCTTTCCACATATTTTCAGGAAAGTCGCGGCCGCTCATCGGACGCTGTGCAGGCGGACTTCGCGCGGTTTGGCGCCGTCCGCGGGCATCACGATTCCTTCGCGTTCCATCTGCTCGACCATCCGGGCCGCGCGATTGTAGCCGATTCGAAGCCGTCGCTGGATCATCGAGATCGACGCCTGGTTGCTCTCCATCACGATCCGCACCGCCTCATCATACATTTCATCCTGCACGTTGGCGCCGAATCCGGCCCCCTCTTCCTCGCCCGGCGCCTTGGTGTCGAGGATTTCCATGCGGTATTCAGGCGCGCCCTGCTCACGCAGGAAATCAGCGAGCCTGCGAATCTCATGCTCGCTGACGAACGGCCCGTGCAGGCGGCGAAGTTTCGCACTGCCGGGCGGCATGAAGAGCATATCACCGGCGCCGAGCAGGCGTTCGGCGCCGATAGAATCGAGAATCGTGCGCGAATCGACTCGCGAGGTGACCTGAAGTGAGATTCGCGCCGGCAGGTTCGCCTTGATAAGCCCGGTGATCACATCCACCGAGGGACGCTGGGTGGCGAGGATGAGATGAATGCCAGCGGCGCGCGCCTTTTGCGCCAGCCGCGTGATATCACGCTCGACAGTCTTGCCCTCGCTGAGCAGCAAATCGGCGAGCTCGTCGATGACGATCACGATCTTCGGCAGCTTGCGATGCTCGATCGCGCCGACCGCCGGCTGATTGGGATCGTCCGACGCCGGGACGCCATAACCCGCCAGCTTGAGCTGTGCGATCGACGCGCCCGAGGCCAGCGCGTGGTTGTAGCCGTCGATGTTGCGCACGCCCAGCTCGCGCATCCGGAGGTACCTGCTCTCCATCTCCTGCGTCGCCCACAACAACGCGGACGCGGCCTTCTGCGGATCGACGACGACCGGAACCAGCAGATGCGGAATATTATCGTACACCGACAATTCCAGCATCTTGGGATCGACGAGAATGAGGCGCACATCGTCGGCGGTCGCGTTGAACAGAATCGATGCGATCATCGTGTGGAGCGAGACCGACTTGCCGGTTCCGGTCGCTCCGGCAATCAGCAGATGAGGCATTTTGGCGAGATCGGCGGCGACCGGACGCCCGGCGATATCCTTGCCGAGCGCGATGGTCAACTGGCTCTGCGCGGCCAGGAATTCCTCGGCCTCGAGAATCTCGCGCAGAAAAATGCGTTCGCGCTTGCGGTTCGGCACTTCGATGCCGACCACGGCCTCGCCGGGCACAGGCGCCTGGATTCGCACCGCGGCGGCTCTAAGAGCCATCGAGAGATCGTCGGCGAGATTGACAACCTGGCTTACCTTGATTCCGGAGCCCGGCTCGAATTTGTACATCGTGACGACCGGGCCCGGCTGTACTTCGACCACCCGGCCCTCGACGCCGAAGTCCGCGAGCTTCTGCTCGAGCACGCGCGCGCTGCGCTCGAGCTGGCTCTCGTCCACCTGCGCATGCTCGGCCGGCGGCGAATCCAGAAGCGACTGCGGTGGCAGTTTGAAAGCACCCTTCTGGCGCGGCTTCGAAGCCGCGGCCCTGTCACGCTTCTCGCGCGCGCTCGCATCGCGAATCTCGAGCAGCCTGACCTTCAGCGGCGCCGGCCTGCCGCCCACGCCGTCCGGGTCGATCTCGTCGCCCGCGGCGAGTGAAAACGGGATTCGCGTATCGTTGTCGCCGCCGGCAAGCTCGAACTCCTTGCGACGCGGTCGAATTTTGTTGGCGAGTCCGGCCAGCAGCTCGGTGGGCGCCCGCTTGAGCATCAGCGCAAGCCCGCAGATGAATCCGAGCGCGACCGCGATCAAGCCCCCGGCCAGGTTGAGCGAATCGCTTAGGACAGTCGCGATATCCGCGCCAATTTCACCGCCCATCTTTGTGTCGTTGTCGTGCAGATCCCACAGGGCGCCGGCCGCCGCGAGCGCAAGAATCAAAATGACGCCGCCGCCAATCTCGCGCACGATCGTGACGATTCCCGCGCCCGTCCATACGCGCTGCGCCAGCCACGCGACCAATATCATCGCGGTGTACGACTGGTATCCCACCAGGCCGCCGAGAGTCGCCGCGATGGCCGCGCCGACCGGACCGCCGAGGTTGGGAACCCGTCCGATATCGACGCTTACGAGGCTCACCGTGCCGAACGCCGCGAACGCGAGCATCGCGAGTGCGGATAGCTCGCGAGCGATTCGGCTGCCGGGATGTGCGGCATCGAAAACGAAAACCTCCTCGACCGCAGCCCGCGGCTCGCGAGCCGGTGAAGAAGGCAGCTCGATGGGCATTTTCTCCTTGCGCGCGATGGGGGTCACACCTCCGTCACGTACGGAATCACCAGCGGCCGCTTGCCGAGCTCGTCGCTGAAGTAGCGCCGAATCGCGCGGACGATTTCTTCCTTCACGCGGGGATCGTTGGCGAGCAGAGGGCCGCCGAGTGCGCTCAGGCGGCGGGTTAATTCCTCTTTCGCGCGGCGCATGTGCGCAGAAGTTCCGTCGCCACTCACGAGACCCCGCGAAAGGAGATCGGGGCCCGCAATGATGCGTCCCGTTTTCGACGACAGTACCAACACCGCGGTTACCGTGCCCTCGCGCGCGAGCACCCGGCGCTCGCCGATCACGGCGGGATCGCCGCCGTCTGCGCCATCGAGCATCACGCGGCCCGCCTCGACGGTGGGTCCGCGACGCGCCTCGCCACCGGGGCTTAGAATCAGCGAATCGCCGTCTTCGAGCAGGAAGCAGTTGTCCTCGGGTATTCCCGCGGCAATTGCGAGCGCGCGGTGACGGCTCAGATGACGATATTCGCCATGAATCGGGATGAAGTGGCGCGGCCGCGTGAGCGCGATCATCTCCGCCAACTCGTCCTGACTGGCGTGGCCCGAAACATGAACCGGAGCGACCGCGTCGTAAACGACCTCGGCGCCCTGGCGGTAGAGGCGATTGACCAGGGTGTTGATGGTGCGCTCGTTGCCGGGAATGAAGCGCGATGACAGCACGACCACGTCGCCATGCTCGATACGCACGCGCGGGTGGGCGTCGGCCGCGAGTTTCGCCAGCGCGGAGAGCGATTCGCCCTGGCTTCCGCTGGTAAGATAGCTCAGTCGGTTTCCGTCGATGAACTCGGCCTCGCCCGGCTCGACAAACATCGCTTGTGCAAATGGAAGCTGGCCGGTCTCGAGACCCAGCCGCACGCTCTCCGCCATCGCGCGTCCAAGCGGAACGACCCGGCGGCCGAACTCGCGCGAGACCTCGACCACCTGGCGAATCCGATGCAGATGCGACGAAAAGGCCGACAGGAAAAACCTGCCGCGCGCGCGTGATGCAAGTTCGCGCAGGACGGGCTTGAGCGAGCTTTCCGAGCCCGAGCGGCCGGGGCGCTCGACATTGGTCGAATCCGAGAGCAAGACGGCAACGCCTTGCGCGCCAAGCTCGGCGAAGCGTTCGCGATCGAACATCTCGCCGTCCACGGGAGCGTCATCGATCTTGAAGTCTCCGCTATGAACGACGATCCCCGCGGGAGTTCGAACCGCGAGCGCAATCGAGTTCGGGGTCGAATGCGTAACGCGAATCGGCTCGACCGTGAACGGCCCAGCCTCGAATGCAACCCGCGGCGCAATCGTCCGCAGATCGACCGGATCGTCGAACTCCGCATCAGCGAGGCGCCGCCGGGTGAAAGCGAGCGTTATATCGGTTCCATAAACGGGAACGTTGAAGCGGCGCAGCAGGTGCGGGATCGCGCCGATGTGATCCTCGTGGGCATGGGTGAGTACGACCGCCTCAACCGCGAGGTGGCTGCGCTCGAGCCACGCCATCTCGGGTATATAGGTACCCAGTCCGAGCGCGGGCTCGTCGGGGAACATCACACCGCAATCGATCACGATCGCGCGCCCGGCGCATTCGATCGCCATCAGGTTGAGGCCGATCTCGCCCAACCCGCCCAGCGCCACGATTCGGACCGGAGCGGTCGTGGAAGTGCTTGCCGCCATCGCCCTATCCTGCCTCCGCACCGAGGCGAATTATATCGGTCAGAAAACGCAGGCGAAAGGCAGGGGCCGGCCTGGGCCTGACTTGCCTTGAGAATGGGGCGGGGCTAGTTTTCGATCATGAGGTGGCGAAGATGGCGGCGTCGGTAAACAAAGTAATTCTAATCGGCAATCTGGGACGCGATCCCGAAACTCGCTTCACCAACTCGGGCACCTCGGTCACCAACTTTTCGATTGCGACCAAGGAGTCGTTCGCCGACAAGAGCGGGACGCGGCAGGACCGCACCGACTGGCACAACATCATCGTGTGGGGCAAACAGGGCGAGACTTGCGCGCAGTATCTGAAGAAGGGAAGCCCGGTTTATATCGAGGGGCGAATTTCCTACCGCGAGTATGAAGCCAAGGACGGCAGCGGCAAGCGCAAGGTCACGGAAATTGTCGCGATGCGTGTGCAGTTCCTGAGCTCGCGCGGCGGCGCTCCGATGGGCGATGAGGCCGGCGAAGCTCGTGGTCGCGCACCCGCAAGCGGCGCAGGCGCGGGCGACGACGTCGCGCCGATGGACGACGAGGACATCCCGTTCTAGGCAGAAGTGCCGTTCTAAGCGCGCAACTTTGAGATTCGCCGCAATCGCAGCCAGTCGGTACGCGGGAGCGCCGTTCGCATAATTTCCGCGCGGAAAGCGACCTCGCGCGAGCGCGCTCAATATGAGGATAAGCGAATATGAAGAGGGAGTACGACCTCAGCAAAGGGAAACGCGGGCCGGTCATTGCGTTGCCGCCGGAAAAGGTTCGCATCACCATCCGCATGGACCGCGATATCGTGGATCACTTCCGCGAAAAGGTTCGGAAGGCGCACGGCGGAAATTATCAAACCTTGATCAACGACGCGCTTCGGGAGCACATCCAGCGTCCGGGTCTTGCGAAGCAATTAGGCGCGGAAGTCCGTTCCGTTCTCCGCGAGAAGCTCGAAAAGATAAAAGCGACCGCCTGAACAGCATTTTGAATTCAAGCGCCTGATTTTACGATTCGCCGCAATCGCGGCGGGGCGGCGAGCGGGCTGCCGTCTGCGCGGGTTGCTAGTTCGATGAATTTCTTCAGCTCGATGCGCAACTCCCCGATTGCGAGACCCATGTGCTCGTGCGGAATTGAATCGAGCTTGGCCGATGCTTTCCGATACAGTGACCTTGCGCCCTCGAGGTTTCCGCGCTGCGCGTGCAGAATTGCGACCGCGGCCTGGATCAATCCCTGGTAGAAAACTTTCAGCTCGCCGTCGGAGCGCTTCCAGATTTCCTCCCATGCTTCATGGCACTCGAAGAAGCGCCCTTGGTTGAAGAGGTCGATTCCCTGTTCGTAAAAGTCGGGGGGCGGCTGCCGCGTCATCGATCAATCATAGCGCGCCGCGGCGGCGAATCCGTGTTGCGGTGTTGCGGCGCGGCGCTAATCCCTGGTCGTGCCGGGCTCGAGCTCGACGCCTACCGGGACCAGCACGCGCACGACCATGTTGTAGAAGGCGACGTTCTGCACCAGTTCCATCATGCGCTGCGTGTCCAGAAACGTCTTCAAGGCGTTCCAGGTCGCGTCGGTCACGCGCACGTTGTTGGTGGCCTCGACGGCGTAACGAATCACGGCGCGTTCATTGTCGCTGAACTTCGAGGATTTCTCCCAATCAGCGAGCGCCTCGAGCTGCTCGCGCGAGACGCCGATGCGGCGCGCGATGCTCAAATGATGCACGAACTCGTATTGCGCATCGGTCAGCCGTCCTACAGTGAGGATCGCCAGTTCGCGGAGTTTTGGGTCGAGCGCAGTTTTGTTGCGAAGGTTGTTACCCATCGAGCAGAACCGGCGCAAAAATTTTGGGGTATGCGCAAGTACGCGGAAGAGATTGCCTACGGTCCCGCCGCTCTCCGCGGCCAGGTTGTCGAAGATCACGCGCTCGGCTTCAGGAAGGTCTTCGCGATTCAGGTACGGTACGCGCGCGGCCATGAGTGCGCCTCCTGCGGATAAAGATGTTCTGACTTTGACCGCGCTGCCCCCGTTCAGGCGAACAGCATCTCGGACATCGCGCCGCCGGGCGGAATCATCGGCATCACCGCCTCTTCCTTGGGGATCACGACGTCGATGAGTACCGGACCGGGGGTCGCGAATGCTTCCTTCATTATCGCAACGAGATCTTTCGATTTTTCAATTCGGAAGCCGCGCGCACCGTACGCATCGGCAAGCTTGACGAAGTTCGGCACCGACATTGCGGTGTAGGAATACCGTTCGGCGTAGAACTTCTCCTGCCATTGGCGAACCATACCAAGGAAGTAGTTATTGAGGATGATTACCTTGATATCGACTTTGTATTGGACCGCGGTACCCAGTTCCTGGATGTTCATCTGTATCGAGCCGTCGCCCGAAACCACTACAACCTTCTTGTCAGGCGCGGCGAACGTCGCACCGATTCCGGCCGGCAGTCCGTAGCCCATGGTACCCAGTCCGCCCGAGGTCAGCCATGAGCGGGGATGCTCAAACGGGAACATCTGAGCTACCCACATCTGATGCTGCCCGACATCAGTGACTAGTATGCAATCGGCCTTGGTGAGATTGTACAGCTCGGCGATAACGTCGTGCGGGGAGACGCTCTCGCCACGACGACTGTTCTCGTAGAGCGGTTTCTCCTTCTGCCACTTGAGGATCTGCTGATGCCATTTCGTCCAATCGGCGTGGCGCTTCGCCATACTCTCGCGACCCTTAATCGTGGTCAGCATGTCGGTCAGTACCGACTTGATATCGCCGACGATCGGAATATCGACCTTGACGTTCTTCGAAATAGACGAAGGGTCGATATCGATGTGGATAATCGTCTCGGCTTTCGGCGCGAATTCAGAAATCTTGCCGGTGACGCGATCATCGAAGCGCGCACCGACTGCGATTAGGCAATCGGTGTTGCATACCGCGGTGTTGGTGGCATACGAACCGTGCATCCCAAGCATCCCGAGCCGGAGCGAATCGGAGGCTGGGTACGATCCCAATCCCATCAACGTTTCGGTAATTGGAATACCAAGTCCTTTAACCAGTTCGCGCAACTCGGGGGCCGCACCGGACCATTGCACGCCGCCGCCGACGTAGAACAGCGGCGTCGAACTTTTCTCGATCGCCTCGATCGCGCGCTCGATCTGCCGTGGATTGCCGCGAATTGTGGGTTTGTAGCCGCGCAGTTCAATTTTCTCGGGGATGTGAAAAACATGCTCGGCCTGTTGCACATCCTTGGGCAAATCGACCACCACCGGACCAGGACGTCCGCTGCCGGCGATATAAAACGCTTCCTTGATGATGCGCGAGATGTCCTTGACGTTCTTGATCAGGAAATTGTGCTTGGTGCACGGCCGCGTGATGCCGACGAAGTCCGCCTCCTGGAAAGCGTCGTTGCCGATCATCGTGGTCGGAACCTGGCCCGACAAAACCACCATCGGGGTGGAATCCATGTACGCGTCGGCGATTCCCGTGACGGTGTTGGTCGCACCCGGCCCCGAAGTGACGATGACGACGCCCGGGCGTCCGCTGACGCGCGCATAGCCCTCCGCCATATGGGCAGCGCCCTGCTCGTGGCGGACCAGAATGTGCTTGATCTTTGAGTCGAGTAGCGCGTCGTAAGTCGGCAGGATCGCGCCGCCCGGATAGCCGAAAATGACATCGACGCCCTCGGCAATCAGGCTTTCGACAACGATTTGTGCTCCCGTAAGTTTTTTCATTTACCGATTTTTGGCCGCTTTCCCCGCGATTTGAGCTTTCAAAGGTACACTACCCGCGGATATCGGCACAACTTGTGCTCGAAAACGGGAATGCTCGCAGCGATTCAACAGCCTGCTAGTAATGCTCTGCGGGACCGAAGGGCCCGCCGCCCGGTTCGGCACTCATCACTTCCAATGTCTGATTGTTCCGGGAGAACATGCCGCGCACCGTCAGGGTCTGGCCCGGCTGAATTTTCTCGAACGTATCCTCGCCGGCGCCGGTCACGTTGAAGTTGGGCTTGTACTGGCGGACCAACTGCCAGATGTCGGGCCAATGGACTTTGCCCGTGGGATCGTCAACGTAGGCGTCTTTCAGCACGAACTTGTAGGTTTTCCCGCTCACACCCATCGTGACCACTTGCTTGTCACCGTAGATATCCCCCGGCGCGGGCTTGCTGATGACCAGCGTGGTGGCAAGCGGAATCATCATCGGGCGCATCTGCGCATCGGCTCGGGCGGAAATAAATACCAGCGCCGAAGTCGCGATCGCGAACAGACCGATCCTGGAAATAGCCTTTTTCATGGGAGTGACCTCTGTCGCTCTTTGCTCAATCATAGAGAGCGCATCAATGAACGATCAAGCAAGACTGTTTCAACCGAAACCTTGAAACCTTGCAAAGGGCGGCCGTCTGGTTTAATCGGCAACTCGGAGCGCAGACTGGCGGAACTCAACGATTATGTCGCGATCAGCCAAACGTCTTGCCGCTTGCGGCGCAGCCCTGGTGCTGCTCGCCGGACTCGTGTGGTGGATGGCGCACGTGCCTGCGGTGCAGGATGCGCTGCTAAGGCGAGTGGTCGAGAGGACCCTTGGCGCAACGCGCAATGATCTCCTCGCCGACGACGCGCTCCGCGTGGTCCTGTGCGGAACCGGAAATCCGCTTCCCGATCCCAATCGGGCGGATGCGTGCACGGCGGTCTTCGCCGGCGGCAATATGTATCTGGTGGACGCCGGCCCTGGCTCATGGAAGAACCTCGCGCTGTGGCGTCTGCCGGCGCCCAAGCTGGCGGCGGTGATGCTGACGCACTACCACTCGGATCATATCGGCGACCTTGGCGAGATTAACCTGCAGACGTGGGCGCAGGGCCGTGCGAACCCGCTGCGCATCTTCGGGCCGCCGGGCGTCGAGGTGGTGGTGGGCGGATTCGCGCAGGCGTATGCGCTGGACCGGGACTATCGCGTAGCGCATCACGGCGCCGCACTTATGCCACCGGACAACTGGGCGATGGAACCACACGTGGTGAAGATCGATGCCGCGCCGGGCGCGGCGCCCGGCGCGGGTGGCTCGGCGACCGTTCTCGAAGAGAACGGCCTCAAAGTGACCGCCTTTACCGTCAATCATGCGCCGGTCGCACCCGCATACGGCTACCGATTCGACTACAAGGGGCGCTCGGTGGTGATCAGCGGCGACACGACCAAATGCGCCAACCTGGTGGCGCAGGCGCGCGGCGTCGACGTGCTGATCCACGAAGCCCAGTCGGCGCCGATGGTGAAACTTATCGAAGAGGCGGCCAGCCGGCGGGGAAACGCGCGGGTTGCGAAGATCATGTCCGACATCCTCCGTTACCATACGACGCCCGAGGACGCGGCCGCCGAGGCGAACCAGGCGGGCGTGCGGCTCCTGGTGCTGAGCCATATCGGGCCGCCGACGCCTAACGCCTTCGTGCGGATGTCATTCATGCGGGGGGTCGGCGCGGTGCGGCCGCGCGGCGTCATGCTCGGATACGACGGAATGCTGCTTACACTGCCGGCGGGTTCAGACACAATCGATACTTCCAGAGTCAACTAGAAGGCGCGCTGAACTTCGGCGATAAGCAATGAAACAATTGGCGGACGAGGTAACCGCGGGTCGAATTGCGGACTCCAACCATTCGGCGGAGAACCTGGATGACACTCGAATATGATTTGTTCTGGTCCTTTCGCTCGCCGTATTCTTACCTCGTTACGCCACGCCTGATTGAATTCGAACGCGAGTACGACGTGAAGGCCAATGTCCGGCCGGTTTATCCGATCGCGATCCGGATTCCCGGCTTTTTCAAACAGGTGAACCCGATGTGGCCGCCCTATTTGCTTCGCGATTGCTCGCGTATCGCGGAGATGCTGGGCATGCCGTTCGCCTGGCCCAGCCCCGATCCGATTGTCATGAACATGAGCACTGGCGAGGTGGCCGACGAGCAACCGTACATCCACAGGTTGACAAGGTTGGGTGCCGCCGCCGCCGCTCTCGGCAAGGGACTGCCGTTCCTCGCAGGATTCAGCGCAGTCATTTTCGGCGGCGTAAGGGACTGGCATCTCGGCGGCCATCTCGCCGGCGCGGCACAGCGCGCAGGGCTGGACCTCACGAGGCTCGATTCGGAAATCGAGCGCGATCCGGATCGTTATGAAGCCCTGATCGCCGGAAATGAGTCCGCGCAGAAACGCGCGGGGCATTGGGGCGTCCCGCTGATGGTCTTCAACGACGAGCCGTTTTTCGGGCAGGACCGCTTCGAGCTGCTGCGATGGCGCATGCAACGAAACGGACTCTCCCGCCGGCGCTGAGCGGCGCAAGCGCGATACAAAACCGTCTAGCCGCGAAAGTCCGGCTTTCGATCGAGACATTTTCGATCGAGCCTGACTGCTGTAGGATAGCTCCGGACGCGCGGGATAGGCGCCGCGCACCATGGGGGTACTCATGCAAAAGTCACCGTTGCGAATCGTGGCCGGAACCTTGCTGGCGGCGATGCTCTGCTCGTTGCCGCGTGCGCAAGCCGAGGTCAAACCCGGCGACGTGATCACCAAGGACAATGCATCCAAGGTCGCCGACCTGGTCAGCCCCGGCAACTACGTGCTGATCCGCGAGGGCATGCAGCTCAGGATCGTGCCGACCGACAAGCTCGATTGGCCGCCGCCGTTCAAAGCCGCCACCGAGAAGTACTCGGCCCAGGTCCAGCTCGGGGCCGACGGCACCCTCAAGAGTTATACCTCCGGGCAGCCGTTTCCGCTGGTCGATCCGAACGATCCGCAAGTGGCGACCAAGGTAATGTGGAATTTCAGCTACCGGCCGCTCTACAGCGACGACATCGATATGCGCTATCCCGAGGTTGCCAGCTTCGACAAGAACGCCGCCGGCTCGCCGCTGAGCTATTACACGGTGGGGCATTTCGCCTTCTACAACAATATCGGCCGCATCGAGGTGCCTCCGATACCGGTCGATCCCGACGGCGTGGCCAGCGGCATTCGTTACCGCTTCGGCTTCTATCCGTTCCTGGAACCGGCGTCGTTGCGCGGCTACGGAATGGTGCGGCAGCGGCATATCGATCCCGCGGTCGAGGACAACGTATGGGTGTTCAGTCCCGCCACGCGCAGGCTGCGCCGTGAATCTGCGGCGGTGCTATCAGACGCTATAGGCGCCCTGCCGGGATTCGGCGGTGGCGGAGCCGGCGGACCCCATGGAGGCGGTGGCGCCGGAGGATCCGCCGGAGCCGGCGCTTACGCTAACACGCTCGATCCGGACTCTTACTTCGGCTTCTCGGCGAAAATCGAAGATTTCAACTACCGGTTCCTGGGCGAGAAGCAGATGCTCGCGTCGGTGCACGCCGCGCATTCGCCCGAGACGCAATGCCCGTTCGACGGCGGCAAAACCATTTGCCCGGAAGACTGGGAGATGCGCCATCTGTACGTGATCGAAGCGGACTCGAAGCCGGGCCGTGATCTGACGATCCCGAAGCGAATCTTCTACATCGATTCAGAAGGATGGTTCATCACGGCGTCGGATCAGTACGATCGCCAGGGCAAGCTGTGGAAGACTATCGCGACCTTCAACACTTATCGCGACCGGCCCGTGCCGGACGCGAGAGTCGCCATTTATCCATACAAGCGGATGTTCCAGCTCGGTCTGGTCGATGAGGATCTCGACACCGGCTACAGTTCGGTCGTCTATATGCCCGGAGCAACCGCGCCAGATCGCGAATGCTGGTATATCGATATGGGAACAGTGGACAACGCCTTTCTGGAGCCGCAGGCGCTGGAGAGATCCGGCCACTGATCGGGAAGAATCGGGCTACAGCTGCAGCACGAACCGGATGTCGCCCAGGCGCAGCTGGCTGCCGGCACCCACGAACACCGCGCCATGAATCTGGCGGTCTTCCACGTAGCTGCCGTTAGTCGAATTCAGATCCATCAGCTCGAATCCACCGTCGCGGCGCATCAGGCGCGCGTGCTGGCGCGACACGCTGGCGTGCGGTTCGCGATTTGACGAGGGCCAATTTCTTTGTACACTGAACGGGATGAGCAAGCCCCACAAGGAACTACTGCACGGCACCGCCTACCGCTACACGGTGCTGTTTGAGCGCGCGCCGGAAGGCGGCTATGTCGCCACGATTCCGGTCCTCGGAATCGCCACGCAGGGAGAGACTCTGCGGGAGACCCGGGCCATGGCCCGCGATGCGATTCGCGGGCTCATCGAATCCCTGGCTAAAGATGGCGAGGAAATTCCAATCGAGCAACCTGCCGCCACCACCGAACGGCTGGCGGTGAGACTGCTGGCTCGTGCATGAGGCTTCCCGCCCTCAAGGCGCGAGAGGTCATCCGCATCCTTGAGCAGCTCGGGTTCCGGCTCCACCACAGCACCGGCTCCCATCGCATCTACAAGAATCCCGCCACCGGGCGCCGCGCCGTCATTCCTTTCCACGGGAGCCGCGACCTCAATCTGAATGTGCTGCGGTCCATTTTGAGGCAGGCCGACCTCGCTGAGGACGAATTTGTGAAACTGCTGTGATGTTGCAGGGCGTCCGACATTTCTCCCGAAGCCCGAACATTACAAAACAAAGGCACAAGGCGCGCCAATTCAAAAACTCGGGGTACGGTCGCAGAGGGTAGTTTCTGCGGAAACCCGAGCTACAGTTGCAGCACGAACCGGATGTCGCCCAGGCGCAGCTGGCTGCCGACGCTCAAGAACGCCGAGCCGTGAATCTGGCGGTCGTCCACGTAGCTGCCGTTAGTCGAGTTCAGATCCATCAGCTCGAATCCACCGTCGCGGCGCATCAGCCGCGCGTGCTGGCGCGACACGCTGGCGTGCGGAATGACGACGTCGTTGTCCTCGCCGCGGCCGATGGATATCTCGTCCTTCATCAGCGAGTATTCGGCCGCCACCGGATCGATGCGATCGACTGCCACCAGCCGTGCGCCCTGCGTATTCCCGGCCCCGCGGGGCGCGGTGATCGGTGATTGCGGCGGTCTGGCGGGAGCGCGCTCGACCGCGCGCGCCGCTGACGGTGGCGCCGACGGCATCCTGAGTGAGGGTGCGCCCTGCGCCTCGACAATAGCTTTTAGTTCGTCGGCCGAGACCCCGAACCTCATTCGCGACAGCCCGAACAGCCCGATGATTGCGATCAACGGTACCGCTCCGTTCCACCAGCTGAACGAGAATTGCCGAAGCCCCGTGCCGGTCGAGTTTCCCGCGCCCGTGCCCGCGTCCTCCGGCACGTTAATCGCGGCGCCACCGAGCCCCCGCACCTGGTACGCGGTCTCGGCCGCGCCCCCTTCGCCGTTGTAATCGATCTTCAGTTCGACACTGCGATTGGTGCCGTCTTCAATCGGCCGCGGCGTTCGATAGGTCAGCGAATACTCCGTCGCGATCGAATGGCCGATTTCGCGCACCAGCGACGGGAAGCGGCTTTGTTCCGTGATGATATTGTACGAACGGCCGTGCGTCGCATCGACGATTTCCTGGTACTCGGGCGCGATGAACGGCGGCGGAACCACCCCATACAGAGTGAGCCCATTCTTCTTGAGCATGCCGGCGACTTTGGCGCCCGTCAGATCCGTCACCTGCACGCTGCGAGCATGATGGTCCCAAAAGGCCTGATCGTGCGACGTGTCGGCCGAGCCGTCGCCGTCATGATGAGGCGGCGCGTCGGTGACGATAATGATGATGCCTTCGGCCTCGGGCCGGAATGGAAACTTCGCCGCATAGGCGAGCGCGTCGAGCTGATCCTCGGGGATGTCGCCGCCGCCGCCGGCGTGCAGGCTGCCCACCCACTCGCTGAACTGCTTGACGTCCGAAGTAAATGAGTTGCGATAGGCGCAGTTGCAGTCGGGGTACGCCGAGACCACGTAGTCCTCGAACGTCACCAGTCCGAGCCGGTAGTCGCGGCTGTTGGACTGCAGGTCCTGCGCAAACGCGATCACGTTTTGCTTGACCGCGTCGACGTAAGGCTGCATCGACTCCGTCACGTCCATCACGAACACGATATCGACGGGACGGCCCTGACCGACTCCGCGAAAATCGAGGATCTTGGCTTCCTTGCCGTCTTCAAATACTTTCACGTTGTCGGGACGAAGGTTGCCGACCGGATTGCCGTTCTGATCGGTCAGACCGAAGTCGAGCTGCACGCCGCCGTCGGTGTCGAAATGCTCGAGGCCCGGATTTCCGGTCGTGATTTTCAAACTCGCATCCGCCGCGGTCACTCGAACCCCGAAGCAGAGCAGAAAGAAAAGTGCGAATAGACCGCAGCAGGCGTTTCGATTCGACAAGTTCATCGCTGGGATTGATTCTCCAGATCGGGAAGGCGATCAGTCAAGCTCCGTGATCCATTTGACGTTCAGGCAAGCGATTGTATTCTTGCCTTTGCAACCCGGTTAGGTTATCCCAAACGGTGACCCAATTCTTCTTCGATGGATTCCGTGTGAAAGATTCTTTTGTGCATCGCACTGCTCGCGGCCTGATAGTGCCTTTCGTCATCGTGATTTGCGTGCTGCTGGCCGGTGTCGGGTCGGCCCGGGCCGCCAAAAATGCGCTGGTCGAGGTAGGATTTGTGGGCGTCCCGCCGCCGAACTTTCAGAACGTTCTTCTCAATGTTCGGTCGGTTCGCATCAATCCCCATGCGAGCGCGGCCCCCGGCAATAAGAGCTGGAACAACATTCCGGTGCCTCCGGGGATTGGAGGCTCCGGCCGGAGCGCGGATCTGCAGATCGATCTCAACACTTCGCAGAACGTACCCCAGCTCTTCAACATTGCCGGTGTGCAGCCCGGCACCTACAGCATTGCCGAGCTCCTCCTCGATCCGGACAATCCCGGCACGTTGGTCCCCAACTGTCCGCTTGCGCCGCCGCTCAGCGCCGCCAACGACGGATGCATCAATTACCCCATCCAGTTGGCTGCCGGCCACAGCGTCATCAGCGTAACGAACACCGGTCCCGGCGGGCTGATCCAGCCGGGAAACGGGAAACTGACGGAGCTGGTCCTTCAAGTGTCGATGACGATCATTCAGGCGCCTACGACACCCGGCGGTGCGTACACGGTAGCGGTCACGTTGGCGTCGCCGCCCACGAATCCGGTCGAGCTGGGCGTCGTCAAAGGGTCCGTGAATGTCAAAACAGGTTCGGGCTCGGGAACTTCGCCGACGGGAAAGGTCCGCAAGTTGGCGGTGACAGCCGAAGCGATCGGAACCAATACCGCTATCGCGAGCGCTCCGGTCAAAAACGGGAAGTTTACCCTGGAGCTTCCGGCGGCCGGCGGCCCGGCGGCGCCTGGGTTTGGAACGCTCTACGACCTCGCGGTGGCCGGCGGAGGAGATACCTACGCCGCAGAACGGTTGCTGCCGCTATACCCGGGACAATCGATAACCGCTGATTTCAATGGTTCAAATAGCCTCACCGGGAGCCAGACGCTTGGCAATATCACGGGTACTATTACCGATAATTGTGTCGCGACAAAACCGATTGTCGGAGCGACGCTGCAGTTGCTGATTCCGCCCGATAGCAACCCGACGGCTAACTGCTTCCCGTCAGAGACCTCCCCCGAATCCTTCCTCGAATGCGTCGCCGTCGCGACGGCAAACACCGACAACACAGGCTACTTTCCGCTGCCCGGTACGCTCAAGGTCCCCGCTGAGTTCGCCAACGTTCCGATCGGGAAGAAAAAAGCGCCCTATGTGTATGTGATGGAGGTCTCGGCGCCGGGTTACGACAATCTATTCGTCTACGCAATTCCGGGCACGAACAAGAAAGATGGCACTTGCAGCACCGATGGCACTACTTTCACCGCGTGTAAGCTCGCGCTGAACACCGGATACGTCAGCGGCACTATCCCGATAGAACCGCCAATTTCGGGGCAGACCACTCTGGTCCAGGTATTCGCCGAGGACACCGGAACCAACAATATTGAAAGCGCGCTCCCCGCGCCGATTATCGTCAGGAGCTCGAACCCCGGCACGGTCGGCTTTACGCTTAACGTTCCGACTAAGCCGATTTCACCGGCCACCGTCAGAACGTTCGATCTGTTCGCGACGACGATCGATCTTTATCACGGTGTCACCGATCCATATCAGGGCCACACCATCGCTGTGCTGTCAGACGTTACGGGTCCGGCAGAACAGTCCGGGCATGTGTGCAATACCGTGGAGGCGCCTTTCGCCCAAACGATCACCTGCATCGGTCACGGCAGCATCACTGCTGGTCCAGCAGGCGTCGCCAACGCCGACCTCGGCACCTCGGTGGTCTTGTCGAAAGGAAACGTGCAGATAACGAATACTCCCGTGCAGAATCAGTCGGCAAATTCCAATCCACTCAACAGTTACTCCTTCTGCATTCCTGCCGACACTTACCAGGTACAAAGGCTGCAACTGCCGGTGCCCAGTCCCGATGCGACGCCGTCGGTGGCGCCTACGCCCTTCCTTGACGGCAGCCCCGTGACCGTCACGATTCCGCCGGCGCCGCTAGTCCACGGCCCGACTGCGTCTCCGACGCCAACGATCAAGTGCCCCACCACCTGCGAGAATTCCGACGGCTCATGCCCCGGCATCTGCAACGACGTAATCCAGCCGCTGTGATCGCGACGGCAAACCGGGCGATGCGGCATCTCGTGCGAACTTTGTCGATGAGCGCGCTCGGCGCCGCGATGGCCTTTTCAGTCGCGGCCTGCAACAACCAGACTGGATTTTCCGGCAGCGTCGGTAATACGCCCAACGGCCCGCGGCTGGCTTCGTACGAGATTCTCGGCACCGTCGGCACGCCATTTACCGCGACCGTATCGGACTCGCAATCGTCGTGGACGCTTCAGGGGGTCGTTCCGCTTAGCATCGTAATCTGCAACAACAACCTGCCGGCCGCGATCGTCGCGACCAAAACCACCAGCAACAGCAACCTGCTGAGTCTCGAAATAGTCATCGGCACCCACGTGGCCGATCTCCAGTCCACCAGCGCACCTTTTGGCACCGTGTCGGTGCAGGCCGGAGGTCCCCTCAGCTCGATCGCATCGCCGGCGTCCCCGGACCTGCGGATTTTCGCCGCCGGTCCCCTCAATCAGCGCTACACGGCAATGGTCGAGGACATCACCACTGGATTCGTGATCGGAGCACGCGCGCCGACGTTGATCCTGTTCGACAGCCCGAACGGAAAGGTGGACGCCACCTTTTTCGGAGGTCAGGATTACCCCACTTTCCGTCTCAACATGACGCTCAACGGCGTCGTGGTGGCAACCGTCGTTCACGGCCCCAACGCGACGATTCGCGAGCCATGACTCGCGCGCGCTGTTGAGTCAGAGCCCCCGGTAGCTGCGCAATTCGCGCGCATAGCTGCCGATACGTCGAAGCGGCGCTCGATCGTCCCGGTTCGTTTGACAGCCTCCCGCATTCGTCATAGTTAGCCTCTGTAACAAGTGAGCGAGCCATTCGAAAACGCGCCTAGACCTTCCCGCCTCTGAAATCATTCTATGAATTCGCAGCTCGTACGCCGGGTCCTGTTGGTAGTGGCGATCATTGTCGCCGCCGCCGCCGCGATTCCCGGTTTTCACTACTATCGCTACATCGAAAGCCACGTCAGCACCGACGACGCCTACGTCGACGGCACTGTCGCGCTGGTTTCCTCGCGGGTTGCCGGCACCGTCACCAACGTTTATGTCGAGGACAACTGGACGGTTAAGGAAGGCCAGTTGTTGATGACGCTGGACCCGCGCGACTTCGACGTCCGTGTCGAGCAGGCCCAGGCTCAGCTCGAGCGCGCCAGGCAATCCGTCGACGGGCTCTACGCGATGGTGGATGCGGCGCGGTCGGGTGTGTCGCTCACCGTGTCGCAACTCAAGCAGGCGCAAATCGATTTCGTGCGCGCCAAGGCGTTGAAGGAACAAGGCGTCGTCTCCATCCAGCAATACGATCAGGCCAACACCGGACTGCGCGTCGCGATCGCCGATGAAGCGCTCGCGGAGCATCAATTGACGCAGGCCCAGGCCGCCCTCGGATCGCCCAACGACGACCATTCGCGCTACGCACGCCCGGTCGTCAAGCAGGCCGAAGCCGCTCTGGAAGCCGCCAGACTCGATCTCGACTACACCAAACTGACCGCGCCGTTCGCGGGCATCGTCACTCATAAGACCGCCCACGTTGGCAATCGCGTCCAGGTCGGAGAGCCTCTGCTGGCAATCGTCCCGCTGGGCAAGCTCTACCTCACGGCCAACTTCAAGGAGACCCAGCTCACCGACGTGCGCGTCGGTCAAAAGGCGGAGATCGTCGCCGACATCTATCCCAACTACACCTACAATGGACACGTCGATTCGATCAGCATGGGCACCGGCGCGGCCTTCTCGCTGCTGCCGCCCGAGAACGCGACCGGCAACTGGGTCAAGGTCGTGCAGCGCGTGCCGGTCAAGATTGTTATCGAAGGGCCCGAGCCTCAGGACAAACCGCTGCGGCTGGGACTGTCGGTCGAAGTTGCGATCGATCTCGGCGATCGCAGCGGACCCTTGCTCTCCTCGATCGTGCAGCAGCGTTTCCAGAAAGACGGCCAGACTCTCCCCAACGAGACGCTCAAGATGGCGCCGAGGGCCCGCACGCCGGCTGAACCGCCGCAGCACACCGGAACCCAGCAACATTTTCTGCCTCGCGTAAAGTAACGGGCGAGGTAAATTCCCCCCTTACCCTGTTCTAACAGGGACGGAGTCCCGCATCTTTGTTTTACCGTTGGGTGCAGGGCTCAGCCCTGGCCGTGGCGACGGCAGCGCAGTATTAAGCCGTTGGCAGGGGCCGCGCCCGCCAACGGCGGGCGGCCTTAACATTGGGTGCAGGGGTCACCCCTGCCCCTGCCAACTGACACGTGTGTCAGTTCGATTGCGACTTTTCTCCGCTTGTATTACGCTGCGGTTCGCACGGATTATGCGCTTGCGTTTATCCAATGCTCGACCTTAACGACATCAAGCAACGCCTGTCCGCGTACCTTGGCGCACCGGTCTCGCGCCTCAGTGTCCTTGCCAGCGGATGGGAAACCACCGTCTTCGAGTTCACGCTCGAAGCGGCATCGAAGGCGTTCGCGGCCATCCGGGCCGGCGAATCGATGGTTTTGCGCGTCTATCAAGGCTCCGCCGCCGACGCCAAAGGCGCCCGCGAATACACCACCATCGATCGCCTGTTCGCCGCCGGCTATTGCGTCCCTCGCCCCTACGCCTTCGAGGCCGATCATCGCGCCCTGGGCGCGCCGTTCCTCATCATGCAGCGGCTGGCGGGCGGTCCGCTGTTCACGATCCGCAGCTTTCCGAGTTCGTTAAAGACTTTCTCGATGGCATTTTTTTCTTTCGTCCGCGCGCAGTCGAGGCTCCACAAGCTCGATCCCGCCAGCCCCGGCGTGCGCGAGATTCCGCGCGCCTATGCGCCAATCGCCGGCGCTGACGCCGACTCCTCTCTGCTGGATCGCGTGCTTGCGATCATCGCCAATCGCGTCGAGACCGGCCCGCTGCCCGGTCTGCGCGAGGCGCTCAATCTGGTTGCCGAACGCGCGGCCAGGTTTCGCCACAGCCCCAATTCGCTCCTGCACATGGACTATCATCCGCTCAACGTGATGGTGGATGGGATGCGCGTGACCGGCATCATCGACTGGGTGAACGCCGATGTCGGCGATCGCCATCTCGACGCTGCGATGACGGCCGTGATTCTGTCCTCGTCCGCGCTGGAGAACCCGCGATGGATGCGCGATAACATCGTCGGCAACGGGCTTCGCACGAGCTTCGCGGCGTTGTATATGCCGCTCTATCATGCGATGGCGCCGATCGACTTCGAGCGCTTCCGTTACTGCCAGGCGGTCGCCGCGCTGCTGCGGCTCTCGATGCTCGGCATGATGCGCGCGCACGGTCCTGAGGTCGTGGGATTCCGCCGCGAGGCTATCCACGAAGTCACGCCCGCGGTCGTCAGACTGCTCAGCCGCTACGCCACCCGCAAGAGCGGCGCCGCGGTCGGCCTCGATGCGCCCGCCCCGCAGCCCGCCTGAACCGCGGTTGCGCGCACTTCCCGCTTCGCGGCGCCTTGCCGAGGAAGGCCGTATGGTCTATTAGGCGAGTCAAGATCGGAGGGTAAAATGGAAATCCAGAACAATGAAAAAAGAAGCGTAAGTTGAGTCTACCTCAGTGATTCGATCCGTTTTCGTACTCTCAGCGGTTTTTGCTGGCTCAAAAGGAATTTGCCGCTTTCTACGCCGAGGACACGGATGATGGCCGGACCATATAACAGCGCTCTGACTCGCGTCTGGCCAGTCTTCATCGAGCTTTTCAGATTGGACAGTACGGGAATCTCTTGGCTTCCGAGACTTCTCGCCTTGCTCGGGCAAAGGAACCCTCTCGCCACAGAGCTGTCGAAGCTCAATTGTCGGCTGAATAGTGAACTCGCGAAGCCGCGCTCTTTCGGTAGATACAAGCCAGAAGTCAATTTACCTCTCTGCCTCGAGTATCCTGCGCCAGCACCAGAGCGCTTCTTAGCTTGGTTGATCAGCCATCCGGAGAAACTCGACTGGGGCCGTCTTTCGACGGAAACCTCCGCGAACACGCTTCAATGGCGAACCGCTTTGAAAGCGCATAGCGACGACGCAATCATATCTGCGCTCCACCAATTGGCGCTCAGCGGCTCTCGCGGCGCCGAAGGAAATTGGTGGGCCTTCGAGGGAGCGACGTCGCTCGACTGCTATCTTGAGAGCGAGGACCTCGTCCTCGGAATCGAGGGCAAGCGAACAGAACCGCTTAGCGAAAAAATTAGTTGGCTACCCAGCCGCAATCAGCTTGCTCGTAATCTTGAGGTTGTACAGAGCCTAGCCCGCGGCCGGCGTTATGGGGTACTGCTGATTCTCGAGAATAACTTCGACGTTCCCGATCTTGATCAACAATCGTTTTGCGCGCGGTATCTCGATGATGCTCTGCCGCACTATAGCAAACACGAACGCGAATTCCTCGCTCGTCACTTTCTGGGAGCTCTGTCGTGGAAGGACGTCTGTCACACCACGGGTGTTCCCTTCGAAAATCTACCCGATCGAACCGAAGACTTTTACGTCAAGTATAAGGACTTGGTCCGTCCCGGCAGGTGAGTCCGCATGCTCCGAACGTGACTTCCAGCCCCCCAGCCCGCTTGAACCGCGCGCTCGCGCCTCTCGCATTCGCCCGAGAAAATCGGTAACACCTTGTGCATGCGAAAGTGTTATGCAACTGCGTTGGTGTTGATTAGCTGGTTCCTGATGCTGCCGCCGCCGGCCTTTCCGCCGGTGCAGGACGCGGCGGGAAATTACAAAACGAACAGCGCGGCGCCGATTTCCCAATGGCGCAAGCTCAACACGCTTGAATCCGAAGATGCCTGCAAGGCGCAATTGAAATCGAAGAAGGCACCGTCTTCCTACAAATGCGTCGCGAGCGACGACCCCGCGCTGACGGCTTCCGCCCCAGCCGCGGCCGCCGCCCCAAGCACTTCGACTGTCTCCGGCGCCGCCGCCAGTCATATGCAATAGGGGAAAAGCGAATTTTCACGGCCTGTTCCGACGAGGACGCCGGACTGCTGAACGCAGCCCCGATGCGCTGGCGACGACCGCAATCACGGGGCGATGCGGCAATAAGATGCCGCAGCGCCAGTAATACTGCTGACGATGTTTTTCAGCGTGAGACGCCGACGCTCGGCACTTAGCTAATCTCGGAATTCGTCCCCTTCCAAGTCCGCTTGGCCAGGTCTATCTCACCCACGCTTGCGATTCGGCGGCCATCCGAGATCTGAATAATGGACGCCGTGGACCACCGATGCTTGCCCTTGCTCTCGTAGGTCCCTTGACCGGTGCCGGAGAGAACCTCGCCGTTGTCGAGGAATCCCTGCCCGGCAAGACTGAAAGTCCCGTCCTTGCCGCCGCCGACGAAGGTGGCCGTTTCGTAAACCACTCCAAATCCGGTCACCGGCTCTTCCCAATTCACCTGGACGAGCATGCTACCGGCAGGTCCGGGCGTGTTAGTCATATTGATCATCTTGAATGAAAATTCCCCGATTGGTTTACCCGATGCCATATGGTCTCCTTGTTCCTCGAAAGTTTGGTCTTGGTGCCCGATTCATTGCCGATCAACCCTCTGCCAGGGACCACGGAGGGCCGAACACCTCACGGCGGACCACATAGATTCCGCCGGCGCGCTCGACGATCTTCTTGACCGTCTTCAGCACTTCAAGAAGCTCCTCGGCAGCGCGGATGTCATTATGCTTGCCCCGAATAGTATCAATAGTGGATGGCCCATATCGTTTATATATGGTTCGCTCTTCTGTCAAATGCAGTCTCTGGTTAGTTTTGACTTGAAACGGAAATCAACAGCGCGGATCTCGGATGAGATCACTACCCGCGCCCGCCAACAGCGGACGGCCTTAATACCGGGTGTAGGGCTCACCCCTGGCCGTTGGCACGGTTGGCCAGTATTAAGAAACCGCGTGCCCGCGGCAGGGGCCGCGCCCGCCAACGGCGGGCGGCCTTAACACTGGGTGCAGGGCTCAGCCGGCTTTGCCCAACATCGCTGACCTGCCCATAAACTCGCACGGTTGCCCATAAATACCGTGTGTGTGGCGAATTACCGATTTCCCCAGAATCAGCAATTCGCCACACACAAGTTCCGCTGCGCTCCAGTACGGCGATTTGATGGCGCAGCGCGATCCCTTCCAACAGCAGCGCGGTGCGGGTTCGGGGTTCGCTTCCGGCGACCGGGACCGCCCCGCTTGTCGGCATCGCCATGAAGACAGGCTATCGCCAGACGTTCGAAACCACCAATGAATTCGGGCGGATTACGTTTTGAGAAGCCACAACGCCCAAGTATCGAGCTTCCGATTGCCGAATGAGTCGCGCGTTCACTATTGCTGAGACCCGCCCGAGCTACTTTCATTCTCAACACCAACTATCGATTGCGTTGGCCCAGAGAACTTGCCTTTAAGCGCATCAACTCCCATCTGAGGCTGAGTCAAGGGTACGAGATCCTGCCTTTCTTGTCGCACCTTTCCTGAGTTGATGCCCATAGCCTTGTCACGACTCTCCACCAGGCCCGGCTGCGCCTCACCATCGTGATTAAATGACCATGCAAGCATCGGTCTGCCTAAAGGAAGCTTGTCACCTGATTGTCCGTATGCGCCGGTGTTCCACAGATGCCATGTCTTTCCGTAACTGTTCACTTTTGTCTTCATCAAGACGTGTTCTGCGGCTTCTGGCAGTCTTGGCCCAACGAGCTCGCCAGATAGAATCTCGTAATTGTGAGGGTGCCAGTACTGCTTCTCATCCGCTGGCAAAGTTTTGAAAAGCTTTTCGGAAATTATGTATTCGATTCCGTTTAGATTTGCGTTGGAACTATTGCCGTCGAACAATACGCATTGCATAAAATCCTCGTTCACCACCTTACAAAAATGATGAGCCTCCATCTGATGGGAAGGATCGTCTTTCATCGGATGAAACCCAACCAAATAGACGTCGAACGCGGTCAATGGCGAATGGGTTTGAAGCAACTTGGCTCCTCCAGACAGAACTTCGGTCTTTGTCGATTCTTCCGCACCCGGCGGCTTGACGCGACTCGGCGATTCTCGGTCGCCGCTCCAACACATCGTGCTCAGAAGCGAAATGGACATAACTGTGCCAATAACCAGTAGATATTTGTACATGCTTTTGACCTCTCGAAAACGACAGACGTGCGAACGTACTTCAGCGCTCTTGCCGAAGCACGTGCGATAAAAGACCTCGAAAAGATAATACTGCGTCAAGCTGCCTATCAGGCAGATGACGCTTCAAAAGCTTGTTCCGCGTTCGGATGTTCGTCGCCAATTCGGATGTTCTCGTAGTCGCCGCGCCCGTGTGCCTAACAAAAACTCCGAAAGCGGCGAAAAGTCCAGGGTTTTGAGATTCACCGCCATGATGTCGCCTGTGGCTTCTCAAAACTTAGTCCGCGCGAATTCATTGGTGGTTTCGAGCGCCTGGCGATAGCCTGCCTTCATGGCGATGCTGACAAGCGGAGCGGTCCCGGTCGCCCGAATCGAACCCCGAACCCGCACCGCGCTACTGTTGGAAGGGATCGCGCTGCGGCACCAAATTGCCGTGCTGGAGCGCAGCGGAACTTGTCGGCCGTGCTTCCGTCGCTTTGATCGCCTGTTTTGGATGTTGCTGTCGCGCTTGTGGCCGCAATGGCGCGAAAGCCTGGTGGTCGTACAGGCCGAGACGGTCTTGCGCTGGCGCCGTAGCGGCTGGTCAGCGCTGTGGCGACATCGATCCCGAGGTCGCTGGCGAGGTGGACGCCCCAGGGTGTCAAGTGAGGTGCGCCAACTAATCGTACGGATGGCCCATGAGAATTTTCTCTGGGGTGCGCCACGGATCCATGGCGAACTTCTCATGCTTGGGTTCAGCGTCTCCCAAGCCACCGTATCGCGCTACATGCCTGCACGAAGCAGGCGGCCAACCCAGTCGTGGCGGACCTTTCTTCGCAATCAGGTCAGTGCGTTCGGCGAGTATTCCGAAGAGCGGTCGAGGGGACACGCTCGCCCGCAGGTTCCGTCCCATCGGGCCAAGGCCATCCAATGTGCAGCGCAGACTGCGATGGAATGTGTCGGGCTCAGGCACGGCCTTGGCCGGCCATCACCCACCCTGAACGTTCGAAGGATTAATCTGCGCACCGCTCAGCGCGATCGCGGAGTGACGCACCGCGCTGCCTCCGTGTCCGGCGGCTCAAGGAGACCGCTAGATAACCGTTCTGGGGGCCGCCGTTCCGATGCGAAGTCCGCCGTATGAAGCTCGGGAGTCACCAAGGCCGCGGTCGCGCGCAAGCCAGGATGTTACTTTTCGCGTGGATCAGGTTTTGAGAAGGCACAGGGGCAGGCCATAATGACGTCAACAGCTCACGCGGCGACTCGCACCAGACAAAGCTCGGCCAATCGTGACCCGAGGCTGCGTAGAGTTTCCCGATAGCGTTCTGGACGACGTTGCGGTCAGCCGGGCCAGAACGTGCGGCGACGGCTCTCCACTCCCGATAGTGAGTCTCAAGCATCCGAACCTGTTCAGGCATTAGCTGTTTAATCATTTCCAACCCTGCCTGTGGCTACTAAAAACTCCGAAAGCGTCGAAAAGTCTGGAGTTTTTGGATTCACCGACGCAATATCGCCGGCATGCTTAAGCTCGTGCGATCGATCGTCTGTCGGCTTGGATGCCGATTCCGTAGTCGGGCGGTGGTGGAACTAGAGAACCTCGCCCTGCGTCATCAGCTGCACGTTCTTCGTCGCCAGCGGCCGGGTCGGCCCCAGCTGTTTACTTTCGACCGCTTGCTCTGGGTCTTGCTCTACCGATTGTGGCCGCGCTGTCTGGAGGTGATGGTGTTGGTCACCCCGGGCACCGTCGTCCAATGGCACCGTCAGGGATTCCGTCTGTTTTGGCGATGGCGTTCGAGATCCGGACGGCCAACAGCGGATCGCGAGATTCGGGATCTGATCCAGCAGATGAGCAGTGCCAACCCGCTCTGGGGCGCGCCCCGGATCCACGGTGAGCTGCTTAAGCTCGGCATCGAGATCAGCCAAGCTACGGTGGCCAAGTACATGGTGCGAAGACGAGGGACGCCTTCTCAGACCTGGCGAAGCTTCCTCCGCAATCACGCCGAAGGCATCGCTGCGATCGACATGTTCGTCGTGGCGTCCGCGTCGTTTCGGCTGCTCTACGTGATGATCATTCTGGCTCACGATTGCAGGAAGATCATGCGCACAGCCGTCACCGAGCATCCAACGGCAGCCTGGCTCTCGCGCCAGGTATGCTGCTTAGACGAACAAGCCATAAGGTTAATCCATAGGCATGACACTAGAAGGTAAAGAGGGCGTCCACGCTGAATGTGAACTGATTGCGGTCGCCGCTGTTGAAGACCGAGTGGTCAGAGTGGTCGTAGCGAACTTCCGGCCGGAACAGCAAGTCGGAGAGGATATTGTCTTTTGGGAACGGCTTGATGGCCACGCCCACCGTGGGCGCAAAGTAGTTGGCGCTGACGGGCGCACCGGTGGAGAAGCCATTGGCGGCGTCTTTATACCACTCCAGCCGGGTGTTCAGCGTGAAGCGCGGATCAAACGCGTAGCTGACGTAGTCAGCCACACCGCCCCACTGCTTGGCCCCACCCGTCAAGCCTGGGATGCGCGGCGTGTCGACGTAGTCAAAGCCCAAGCCGAGGCTCAATTTGTCAGTGACCTTCTGGGTGATAACCAAGTCCAAGGCGGTCCACCAGTGGCTGTTGTCGCCGCGAGGTAGATTGCGTCCGACGCCCGCCGGGAACTCCGGGCCTTCCGTCATCACGAATATGACGGAAGTCTTGTCGCTGGGCGTAAAGGTCACGCGGCCCAAGAAGTCCAGAGAATCGTTGGCGTCGCGCACCGACTGGTTCCAGCCCCGCGTGAAGCCGGCGTCAAACGTCCACTGGGGGTTCAGCACGTAGGTGGCCAAAGCGCCCGTCTGCGTGCCCGGCTCGGCGTAGAGAAACTGGTAACTATAAGAATAAAGTGCCCTGGCCGGATCACCGAAGGCCCCGTAGATGTTGGCGCTGAATTGCTCGAAGCCGGCCAGCTCAATCCATTTGCCCACGCGGATTCGCACTGGCAAGTCGGGGAGGGTCACGTCCAACCAGCCTTGGAGAAGATCCAATTGATTGCGATCCGTCTGCGTATCCCACATCCCATTCGAGTGGATGAACGCAGCATCCGCACCATAGATGCCTTCCACGCGGAAGCCCACGTCAAACTTCTTATTGGTCGGATCGACCGCGCGCTCGACATTCAAACTGATCTTGTCAAGGATGGGCGTGTTTTTGAAGCTGTTAAACCCGATGAAGGTTGGGCCATCGTGAATCCCCTGCGCGGTGACGTCATACATGTAACCGCCTTCGACATAGCCGTAGATGTTGATCCCGGCCTTATTCAAAGGTTGGTCCAATCCCGCCTTGCCCAAAGCGCTCATCAACAGCCCAGACGGCGGCGCGGCCGCAGGCGGCGGTTCAGTCGCTGACGGAGGCGTAGCCGCTGGCGGCTTTGCCTCCTGGGTTTGCTGGTTGGCCGGCGGCGCCGCCGGTGCATTTTCGTCAGCGTGCAGTGACGTGTTGGTGAATGTTGCAGCGAGCGCACAGCAGGCCACAGCAACAACGAATTTAAGCATTTTCATGAATTACACATCCTCGTCACCCTGTTTACAGGCGATGCAATCGCCTCCAAAATAAGCATCACGATTTTTGGAGCCATTCGGCGGCGGCCTTTTGAACCTTGGAAAATGCCCTCTCATTAATATTTCTAAAGATACCAGCTCGTCAAATAAGCAAGTTTGCCGCCCGCTATTGGCTCAATCGAGATGATACCGTTTCCGTTTGTGCCACAGGGTCGAGATGCCGATGCCGAGCGTTGCGGCGGCATCTTCGAGAGTTGGCGCCAACGCGAGCACGCGCCGGATGTGCTCCTGCTCGACCTGATCGAGCGTCGATTGCTCAGGCAGGTTTCCGTGCGGCGCGCTCGATTGGAAAAGGATGTCCGGCAGATCTTCCTTGGAAAGCGTTGCGCCGCGGCTCAGCACGACTGCACGCTCGACGGCATTGCGCAGTTCGCGGATGTTACCAGGCCATGAATAGGCGAGCAGAGTTTTGCGAGCTTCGTCCGAAAACTGTAATCCGATGCGCCGATTACGTGCGGCAGCCTCGACGAGAAACATTTCGGCGAGAGGCAGAATATCTTCGGGCCGTTCGCGCAACGCGGGCACGCGGAGGCTGATGACGTTTAGTCTGTAGTATAAGTCGCTGCGAAACCGCGCGGCGTTGATCTCCTGCGAAAGACTGCGGTTGGTTGCTGCGATGATACGGGCGTCGACTTTGATGGTCTGCTCTCCGCCCACGCGTTCAAAACGCTCATCCTCCAAGAAACGGAGGAACTTGGATTGCAACCCGGGCGATAGCTCCGCGATTTCGTCGAGGAATACCGTACCGCCATTTGCCGCTTCCAGGCGCCCGGGCTTGTCTTTGATCGCGCCGGTAAAAGAACCCTTCATGTGCCCGAAGAGCTCGCTTTCCAGCAGATGCTCCGAAAGCGTCGTGCAATTGACGATGACGAACGGCCGCTCGCGGCGTGAACTCCATTCATGGATCTGGCGCGCGAGAACGTTCTTGCCGGTGCCGCTCTCCCCAGTAAGCAGGATTGTCGCGTCGCTCGACGCCGCAGCATGAGCAGTCTCTATCAGGGAGCGGAATTCATGGCTCCCGGTTGTTAGCAGCGGCACGTCATCGATGGAATTGCGAAGGGCTCGATTTGCGGTGCGCAGTTCCTTTACTTCGAGCGCGCGCTCGACCGCGTGCTGAATCTGATCGAGCGAGAATGGCTTGGTGACGTAGTCGTAAGCGCCGGCTTTCATCGCGGCCACAGCATTCTGGATCGTGCCGTACGCAGTCATCAGTATCACGATCGTGGTCGGAAATTTTGCTTTGATCGCGTTGAGCAGCTCGAGGCCGTTCATCTCGGCCATTCGCCAATCACTGAGAACGAGATCGAACGCTCCATCGCGATCCATCAGGGCGAGCGCCTCGCGTCCGCTTTCGGCTATGGCAATCTCGTGCTCCCGGGAGCCCCAGAAGTGACCGAGGGCTTCGCGGATGTTCTTTTCATCGTCAACGACGAGGAGTTTTGCCATCTAGATGCACCGCGAGCGAGGTAGCTGGATGACAAACGTGCTCCCTTCTATGGAGGAATCGAGAGATATCCTGCCACCGTGCGCTTCGACTATCTCTTTGGCTATGGCAAGGCTGAGTCCCGCGGACCCGTCGTCAAGTCCTTCGGGCTTCCATTGAGGATGTTGTTCGAGGATGACGTCGCGAAGCTCGAGCGGTACTCCGCGCCCCGAATCGGAAACTGATATTCGTAGCGATTCTCCGTCCCGGCCCGCCGAAACCTCGACTGATCCCCCCTCCGGAGTGAAGCTGATCGCATTGGCGATTAGAGTCGATAGCACCCACGAGAGCTTCACCGGATCCCCGTAGCAGTCCAGGGCTCTCCCAACGTGGGTCCTGAGCGCGACTTCCTTCTGTGCGGCCTGCAGCAAAAACTGTTTCGTAACCGAAGTCACCAGCCTGGCGAAATCAAACGTGACGCTCCGGACTGCGATCGAAGTGGTTTCATTGCGCGTGACGTTCAAAAGACCATCGGACAAATCGCGGATGCGAGCCAAATCCTCGACCACCGTCTCGATGATTTCATGCTGCTTTGGATCGGACGTTTTCATCTGAAGCAATTCGATTGCGAGCGACAGCGATGTGAGCGGCGTTTTGAGTTCATTCGAAAGCGTAGCGATCAAGTTCGTGCGCGCGCTCTCCTTGTCACGAAGATAAGTCACATCATGAAGAGTGATCATCGTGCCAAATTCAGCGCCACCATCGAGATCCAGCGGTGCGGCCTTCAACAGGTACGCATGATCGCGTCCGCGAACGTGCAGGCTCACTTCTGCCTGCTGCTCACCCTTTGGATAGCCGAGGGCGCGTTGCAGGGCGGCTCGGACATGCACGTAGTGACTATTGTTCCTTTCGAGGTCGAAGAACGAACGGCCCAGGATTCGCTCGCGATCAATACCAAGTATCAGTGCCGCTTGCTCGTTGAGATGGGTAACAACACCGTCAAGGTCTATCAGAATCGCTGCGACGTCGAGGTTTTCCAGGATTGCCGCCGTCCTGCTGTTTTCACCAATATTGGCTGTGGCGTCCATAGAGGGAACCTAATCCAGTGCCAGCGGCCCCCCGGCGTTTGCGCCGGGAGCCGCCCTTCAGTTTATTCGGGCGGAAACGTGATTCTCTTTGTCGATGCCGCCGCCCACATGGACAGCGAGCACTGGACACGGCGCCTGGCGCAGGAGCCTTTCCGCCAGGCTTACCCGAATCCTCTCGAAGAATCCGTGGTGCGAGCGAGCTGCCACCACGATCAGGTCGACATTCAGCTTTCGGGCAAGCTCCGAGATGGCCTCGTGGAGGATACCGAAATGAACTTCGCCGGTGCACTTTGGATACAGGGCGACCGCACGCTTTGTTAACCGGGCGAGCTGGTTTCGGCCGTCCTCTGCGCAATGCTCCAGGAGCTGAGTTGAATCTGACCAGCTGCCTGCTGCGTCCGGCAGGGGTTCGATGACATGCACGAGTACAATCTCTGAATAGTGCTCACGCGCGAGGTCGATTGCGCGTTCGAGCGCTGCAAGCGAGCGCCGCGAGAAGTCAGTTGGTACCAGAATTCTTTCGATTTTCATCTTCGTATACCTCGGACTTGCGGCTTTAGCGTCTGATGCTAGTGCAGCGAGTCGAGGGCCAAGTTTAGCTTCAACACGTTTACCCCAGGCTCTCCGAAAAGCCCGAGCCAACGGCCGTGCGTATTGTCCTGGATAAGTTGGCGCACGGCGTCAGGGTTGACTGCGCGGGCCTTGGCGACGCGCTCGGCCTGCAGATCGGCGGCAGCAGGACTGATATCGGGATCGAGGCCGCTGCCCGAGGCAGTAACCAGATCGATCGGGACCTGGGAAGCCTGCACGCCTTCGCTCTGCGTCACATCCTTGATCCGCTTACCAACAGAGTCCATTAGAGCCTTGCTAGTAGGACCAAGATTGGAACCACCCGAGCTGGTTGCGTCATAGCCCTTGCCCGCCGCGGACGGCCGGCTATGGAAGTATTTGGCTGAAGCAAAGCTTTGGCCGATCAGCTCGGAGCCAACGATTGTGCTACCCTGCGCGAGAAGGCTCCCTTCGGCCTGGCGCGGAAACATCGCGTAACCAATGGCGGTCATCGCGACCGGATAAAGGAGGCCCAGGAGCAGCGTCAAAATGACGGTCATTCGAATGGAAATCCATAATTCACGCATCGCGATGGTCTCCTACGCAAGATGCAGCGACACGACGATTACGTCGATCAGTTTGATTCCGATGAAGGGAACGATGAGCCCGCCCACGCCGTAGATTAACAGGTTGCGAGTCAGAATTGCGGCGGCGCCCAGCGGACGGTATTGCACGCCGCGCAGAGCCAGAGGGATCAGCGCAATGATGATTAGTGCGTTGAAGATAACCGCTGACAGAATAGCGCTCTGCGGATTGTTGAGGTGCATGATATTAAGCGACTGCAATTCCGGATACGCAAGCAGGAACATCGCCGGTATGATCGCGAAGTACTTGGCTACGTCGTTGGCTATCGAGAAAGTGGTCAGCGCTCCGCGTGTGATTAGCAACTGTTTTCCGATTTCGACCACTTCCATGATCTTGGTCGGGTTCGAGTCGAGATCGACCATGTTACCGGCTTCGCGCGCCGCCTGGGTGCCGGCATTCATGGCGATTCCAACGTCAGCTTGTGCCAGGGCCGGAGCGTCATTGGTGCCGTCGCCGATCATCGCGACCAGTTTGCCCTGGGCTTGCTCATCGCGAATCAGCCGAAGCTTGGTCTCGGGTGTGGCTTCGGCCTGGAACTCATCTACACCGGACTCGTGAGCAATCGCGGCCGCCGTGAGCGGATTGTCGCCAGTGATCATGACCGTCTTCAGGCCCATTGCCCGAAGCCGCGCGAAGCGCTCGCGGATACCTTCTTTGATGACGTCCTTGAGATGGATGACACCGAGAACGCTGGAGTTCTCGGCGACGACCAATGGGGTGCCGCCGCTCCGTGCGATTCGCTCCACGATTTCCGCCAACTCCGCAGGCGGCGTGCCGCCATTGTCCTTGACGAATTTGACGACCTGCTCCGTCGCACCCTTGCGGATTCGCCGGCCGTTCAGATCAACGCCGCTCATCCGCGTCGTCGCCGAGAACGGGATGAACTGCGCTTCCTTGTCGGCGAATTCGCGTCCGCGCAGATTGAAGTCACGTTTGGCCAGCGCCGTGATGGAGCGGCCCTCCGCTGTTTCGTCCGCGAGCGAGGCGAGTTGGGCCGCGTCGGCGAGCCGCTCGACCGCCACTTCGAGCATCGGTATGAACTCGGTTGCCATCCGATTGCCAAGAGTGATGGTGCCGGTCTTGTCCAGGAGCAAGGTGTCTACGTCGCCTGCCGCTTCGACCGCGCGCCCCGACATCGCGAGCACATTATGTTGTACGAGCCGATCCATGCCGGCGATGCCGATGGCCGAGAGCAATCCGCCAATAGTTGTCGGGATCAAGCAGACCAGCAGCGCCACCAGGACCGGTAGCGACAGTGTAATGCCGCCATAGAGCGCAAAACGCTGCAGGCTTACGCAAACCAGCATGAATATTAGAGTCAACCCCGCGAGAAGAATGCTAAGTGCTATCTCATTGGGCGTTCGCTGGCGTTCCGCGCCTTCGACGAGAGCGATCATCCGGTCGAGGAAAGTCTCGCCCGGATTGGCGGTAATTCGAACCTTGATCCAGTCGGAAATCACGGTGGTTCCGCCGGTGACGGCGCTGCGATCACCGCCGCTTTCCCGGATAACCGGAGCGGACTCGCCGGTGATTGACGCTTCATTCACCGCGGCGATTCCTTCAATGACTTCGCCGTCGCCCGGTATTACCTCGCTGGCTTCGACCCGAACGATGTTGCCACGTCGCAACGCCGTCGCAGGAACGATTTGAATCTCACCGCTCGCCGTAACGAGCTTGGCCTTGGTTTCGGTGCGGGTTTTGCGCAGGTTGTCAGCCTGTGCCTTGCCGCGCCCTTCGGCCATCGCCTCGGCGAAGTTGGCGAACAGCACGGTGAACCATAGCCAAATCGCGATCTGGAATTCGAAACCCGCCAGGCTGCTTCTGGCGCCGAAAAAATCGCGGACGAGAATAATCGTCACCGCCAATGCGGTGACCTCGACCACGAACATGACGGGGTTTCGGATCTGGACGCGCGGGTCGAGCTTTCGGAACGAGTCACCCAGCGCGACTCGGACTATGTTACGATCCCAAAGAGAAGTTGCTTTTCGATCACTCATGGATATTCTTCCGTCGTCCTAGTAGAGGTGTCCCGCCATCATCGCCAGGTGTTCGACAACCGGTCCGAGAGCCCAGCTGGCAAAGAAGGTCAGCGCGCCAACGATCAATACGACCGCGATGAGCAAAACCACGAACACGCTTCCGTTGGTAGGAAATGTTCCGGCGCTCTCCGGCACCGCTTTCTTGTGTACAAGTGAACCGGCGATAGCCAGAACCGGAATCATCATCATGAACCGCCCGAAGAGCATCGCGAACCCGAGAGTCCAGTTGTAGAAAGGCGTATTGGAGCTCAGGCCCGCGAATGCCGATCCATTGTTTGCGGCACAGGAGCTGTAAGCATACAAAATTTCAGAAAAGCCATGTGGTCCCGGATTCGCAATTCCAGCAAGTCCCAATTTGCTCGTGACTGCTACGGCCGTTGGCAGAAGTATTATCGCGGGAAAGATCAGGATGTAGAGCATCGCCAATTTCATTTCTCGCGATTGAATCTTCTTGCCTAGATACTCCGGCGTCCGGCCCACCATCAGACCGGCGATGAAAACGGTTAGCACCGCCATCACGATCATGCCGGCGAGACCGGTTCCTACTCCCCCGAAGACGACCTCTCCCAAGTGCAAATTGAGCAGCGGCACCAGTCCACCTAGTGGGGTGAAGCTGTCATGCATGGAGTTAACCGATCCGTTCGATGCGTCCGTGGTGGCCGTCGCAAACATCGCGGAAGCGACGATTCCAAACCGGACCTCTTTGCCCTCCATATTGCCGCCGCTCTGGGTTGCCGTTGCGGATTGATCGATACCCAGCTTCGCAAATTGCGGGTTGCCACGCTGTTCGCTCCAGTTCGCGACTGTTACGCCCATCAAGAAAAGCAATCCCATCGCGGCAAACAGCGCCCAGCCCTGCCGCCTGTCTCCTGCCATTTTTCCAAAGGTATGAGTCAAGCTTGCGCCCAGCGCGAAAAGCGCTATCGTCTCGAGCAAGTTGGTCAGCGGAGTGGGATTCTCATACGGATGTGCCGAGTTGGCGTTGAAAAAACCTCCGCCATTGGTGCCCAACTGCTTGATCGCGATCTGCGACGCCGCAGGGCCCTGGGCAATCGTTTGAGTGGCATGCTCAAGAGTCTTTACTTGCGTGTACGCACTGAAGTTCTGAGGCACCCCTTGCCAGATCAGAATCAGCGTGAACACCACGCAGATAGGCACGAGAACCCACAGGGTCGCTCTGGTCAGATCGGACCAAAAGTTTCCGAGAGTTTTCCGTTCCCGACGCACAAAGCCGCGAATCACCGCGATCGCGAGGGCAAGACCTGCCGCTGCCGAGACGATGTTGTGGTAGGCGAGCCCAGCCATCTGAGTCAGATAGCTCATCGTTGTCTCAGGGGTGTAGCTCTGCCAGTTGGTATTGGTGATAAAGCTAGTCGCAGTATTGAACGACGAATCGGTCGAAATTGCGCCTAGCCCTTGCGGATTAAGTGGCAGCCAACCCTGCAAACGCTGGAGTGCGTATAGCGTCACCATTCCGACCAGGCTGAAAAGTAACAGCGATGTCGCGTATTCGATCCAGGTCTGTTCCGTCTCCGGATGAACCCCGCATAACCGATAGATCAGCCGCTCTGCGGGCACAAGAACCGGATCCAGGAAAGTGCGCTCTCCGGCGAACACCCTCGCCATGTAAAGGCCGAGCGGAACGCTGATCGCGATAATGATCAGGGAGAAGAGCGCGATTTGAATGATTGCATTTGAATTCATGGTTCGATTGGTCCTGTCACAACTTCTCAGGATGTAACATCGCGTAAACCAGATAGACTGTCAGCGCGACAGCGCATATCAACCCCAAGAAATTCTCTGCGTTCATAGACTCTCGCATCCTTGGACGTAGGCGAGTGCGATCAGGAAAAACACCACCGTCGAAATCAATACGATTATGTCCATCATGTGTGATTCCTTACCTTTCTGGAATTTGTGAAATGAAAATCAGCCAGTTCAGTCCCGTGATCGGTTTCCCTTTCCTTACGAATGTTATCCGATGGAGTACTGAGCAAGGGCTATGCCTAACAAATTAGCCTTGTGGTTCCTTCTGGAATGGCGGAAGCGGAGTCCAAAGCTATCAAAATGAAAAGCCTGCGAATCTTCATTTTGCATCGCCAAGCGGCAAGCTAGAGAGCACTAATCGGGACCGCTGATCTCGATGGCCCTCCAGGTGAGAGTTTGCACGTATAAGCGGACCTCATTTCCCGTATTACCCGAGGTCCGCTTTGAATTTTCTTCGGATAACAAGGAAACCTGTGCGTTCTGGAAGCGACGAAAATCTAGACTTATTACCGCTTTCGGAGTTTTTGGTAGTCAGAGACTAAAATCCGCCGCCGAGGTTCACTAATTCCTCGGGACATCGGGAGTTGAATCAAGTTTGTAGTGTTTGCGCCTGCGCCACAGCGTCGCGACATTGATGCCCAGCTTGTGTGCGGCACTTTCGAGCGTTGGGCTTTCCGCCATAACGCAAATGATATGGTTGCGCTCGATGTCATCAAGACTTGCCGATGGGGTAGTGGTCGAGCGTGAATCGTTACAAAGCAGGTCAGGCAGATACTCAGGTGTCACAAGGTCGCTCGGGCACAGTACGACCGCGCGCTCAATGACATTGCGCAACTCGCGGATATTTCCTGGCCATCGATAACGCACCAGTGCCGACGATGTTTCGGGTGAAAGACGCAGACCCGGGCGGTGGTTGCGGACGGTGGCGCCGGCAAGCATTCGATTCGTCAAGGGCAGAACGTCGCCCGGATGCTCCCGCAAGGCGGGAACTCGCAAAGTGGTCACGCCAAGTCGATAGTACAGATCCTCGCGGAATCGTCGTGCTGCAACTTCCGAATTCAGGTGATGGTTCGACGCGGCGATGATTCGAGTGTCGACTGTTATGGTGTTTTCACTCCCCATCTTTTCGAACCTCTGTTCCTTGATGAAGTGCAAAAGTTTGGTCTGAAGGGGTGCGGTCAGATCAGCAATTTCATCGAGGAAGATGGATCCGCCGTGGGCGGTTTCAAGGCGTCCAGGCTCATCCTTGATTGCGCCGTCGAAAGCACCGCGCGTATGGCCAAACAACTCGCTCTCGAGAAGGTGTTCAGAATGAGTGGTGCAGTTGACGGTCACGAAAGGACATTCGGCGCGAAGGCTCCATCGATGGATCTGATACGCAAGAACGTACTTGCCGGTACCGCTCTCGCCAGTGAGAAGAATCGTCGCGTCGCTGGCGGCAGCGCGCTTCGCCTTCTCCAGCAGTCGTTGCATCACGGGGTCGTTAGATTCGAGCAGGGGAACGAAATCATCAGCGGGGCGCGGCATCGGACGATTCGGATCTTCGCGTGCTTCGTCCACCGTCGGTCCCTGCTCCAAAGGTCAGTTCCCCCGCTTAAACCCGACAACGTCGATGCTGAAGCCCTTACCACGGACCAGCAGGTCGGAATAAACAGAGCGCCCGAATAGTCGAGAGAACGGAGCCGGCCGGCTTCGAGTAATGAAGATCCGGCCCACGTTTGATTGCCGTGCTAACTGCAGTAGCTCGCCGACCACGTCGGACGATTCGAGCCGCACGATCTTCGCGCCGAAGTAGCTGGCGAGGATTATGTCGTCGATCAGCTCACGAACCCGAGCCTTTCCAAATCGGGTGTGCGGCGAATTGGCGATGACCGCGTAGAACTCGGCGCCATGTTCGCGCGCCGCCGCGGAGGCCTTGCGCAACAGTTCGCTGTTACCGGAACTACGGGCAGTTAGGCAGGCCATCACCGCCGTCTTCGGTGATTCATCCGGAATTCGAACGATTGCCCGGAGGTGATCTCTGCGGTCACTCCCGGCCAGCCTCAGATTCGGCTGCGCCATCGAGTCGGCTCGTAAACGCGATTGGGATGAGATGATGCCGGACATACCTTCCAAGTCAGCATCAAGCGTGCCGCCTGCAATCATCAAAGCTGCCAAGGAGTTTTTTGAGCGGACAGCACCGACATTGCAAATCGCCCGATTCAGCTCACTTCAATTTGAAATGACCCCTGACAGCGACACTCGGCTGGCGCATTTTCCTTCTTGAATTTGACAAGCGCTAAGAAGCCGCTGTTTGTTCCGCGCGACGATGGCCTCGACCTCTGCCGTTAGTGAGACTGCGTAACGCATCCACAAATCTCGAGAGATAGCTATGAAATCGCCCTTCGCGCTGAACCTGACGGGTGAGGTACTCGAAAACTGAAAAGGCAGGACATTGTCCTGGGCGGAAGGTCACGATGCGTTTGGAATTTTCGGGTTCGGGTAAACGCCTGCCCAACCCGTCCAAGGCTGTGATCGAGCCGCGCGAATCATTGACCCTAAAAATCCACTTGCAGCGAACGCAAGTATATAGATACGGCTGTGGGCGTAGGGCCCCAGGTTTTTCCAAGGTCTCGATCGCGAAGTGGTGGCGCATTTCCTCCGCTGCTGCGGAGGCCATTTTCCGCCTGGCGCGGGCTGTGCCTTCCTGCGTCGAGGAAAATGGGACGCCCTCATGAACGGGATTACCCAGCGCAGCAAACAGGTCCATTTGATGCAGTTGCAAAAATGAGATCTCGTCGACCTTTGTGCCGAAGAAGGCAGTCAAAGGACGTGGCTGAATTTCTCGATTTGATTTCATCGTTAGGCTTCCAAGAAACGAAGGCTCATGCGAGGACATAAGGTCGCGACGATACCATCCGGTGTGTCGTGGTTGCTTCCTAATGTTTGCTGACACACCTCGACTCATTGACCCCATCTTAAAGCAACCTCCGCGCCAAGCACGGTTGCGACGGGGGCGCCGGATTGGTCGACCGAAAGGCGCTCAACTCTTCAGGATTTCCGTCCTTGCGCGTTAGATCGCGTTGTATTCGGATTGGTCACCGGCGGGGCGTTTCAAAATGAACACTCGCCTCAATTCAAAAGGAACTGTTCTTCACGCTGCCGGCATAAAGAAGTCATTCGGGAACACCTCTTTTTCGTCGGCATGAGCCATGCAAGCTCCCCATGCATAGTGTGTCGACTCAGCGTCGGCCAACCTTAGGTGAAAAGATGAAGAGAATCGAATTTGGAATCGAACCATCCGCCCTCGGCCGTTTTACCGAAGCCGCCAAAGCCTTGAACTTATCCCATTTCGAGGTGACCGAAGTTCGTCGCGCACCCGGCTCGAGCAACCGTGAGAGCCAACGGTTCTACCGCGGTCGCGAGTTTGCCCTCGACCTGGTAGAGCGCCTCAAGGTCAATTTCACTGTCGCGGACGATGCCGCCACGCGAATCGTGCACGAATTGATCGAAAGCGTTCGGCCGGAACACATCGCCATTTTCAGGCTCGACCACACGGCGGCTTTCACTGATGAGACTACCGTTCGCTCGACTCATGCCACTTTTATTCCAATAACGCCGGCATAGGTTGCCGCACACTGATTGCGCGCACTGAGTGCTCTAGCCCGGACCATGCGAGTATGGACCGCACCAGGGATCGAAGGTAGGTGGTGATTTATGCCAGTTGGCCTGTTACTGTTCGCTGTGCTGGTCGCACTTGTCTTGTATCTGGATCGAGGTGTGAGTGACCAGGATAGAGTGAACGATATCGATCCTACGCCAAATCGTCGCACCTGATAGATTTCCGCGAGCGCACCGACATTTCCAATCGGCATCTGCAATAGATACCGACTTTGCCAGATGGCCTTCCAGATGTGGGAGCCCGGCATAGTATTCGTGTCGCCCTTTCCACGGACATTTGAAATTGATTTACGCTCACGCGAAGGTGTCCTGTAGTTATGCACTCGCGCGCGATCGGGGCATCACCTTCGGCCATTGAGGTTACTTATTGTCCATCTCCACTTAACTTCTTGGCAAGCACTAAACTTGCTACCGCAGATCGAGACCGGGCCGATAAGCCTGCCCACGAGAGGAAAGAACCCACATGTGGCTGCTCCCTATCTCGATGCTTCTAACGACCGCTCTCCTTGCAATTCCGCTCAGCCGTTATCTCGCCTGGATCATGAACGGCGAGCATAAGGCTCCGGGCTTCCTGAAGTGGTTCGAGGGTCGTCTCGACACCGGCAATCAGAATTGGAAGCAGTACACAGTAGCATTGCTCATCTTCAACCTGCTCCTTTTCACGTACAGCTAGTGATCATGGCGATTCAGCCGTGGATGCCGCTCAATGAATTGCACCGTGGGATGTTGGCGCCGACGACAATGGCTCACGCCGCGATGTCGTTGAGTACCAATACCGACCTTCAGCACTGGTCCGGTGACGTCCATTTCTCCAACTTCACGCAGATCTTCGTGATGATCGCGAATTTCTTTTTCTCGGCATCGATCGGCTTCTGTGCACTCGCCGCGATCATACGGGCTCTTCGCTTTGGTCCTGACAAGGTCGGCTCGTTCTTTCTCGACATGTGGCGCGTCATGATCTACATGTTCCTGCCTATCGGTTTTGTCTTTTCCCTGATCTGCCTTCAGCAGGGAATACCGATGACCTTCAAATCCGCGACCATTGTCCCCACGCTGGAACCCGCGGCAATGGGAACAACCGATAGTGGCCAGGTGAAGCAACAGACAATCGTCGTCGGTCCTCTCGCCGCCTTCATTCCAATGAAACAGCTCGGGACCAATGGGGGTGGCTTCTACGGCGCGAATTCGGCGCATCCCTTCGAGAATCCCACCGCGCTGACGAACTTTCTCTCAAGCGTCGGAATGATGCTGTTCCCGATGGCGCTCGTTCTGATGTACGGACGGATGCTCCACAAACTGAAACACGCCTGGACCATATTTTCCGTGATGATGGTGTTGATGATCGGCACGGTGGTCTGGTCGATCTATTTCGACACCTACAAGCCCAATCCAGGCCTCACCGCGCATCCGCAGGAACGACATTTCGAGATCGCCACTGCTAGTGGGAAGAAACCTGTGATCCTGCCGGCGGTCGCGGGACTCCCGGTCGATCAACATCTCGGAAACCTCGAAAGCAAAGAGCTGCGCTTCGGAACCTCGGCAGGCGCGGCGTTTGCCGCGATGACGGTGGACGTCACGTGCGGTGCCGTGAACTGTGCTCACGATAGCCTCAACCCGATGGCCGCCGTCTCGCCTTTGGCAGGGATGTGGGTGAACTGCATCTATGGCGGCAAGGGCGTTGGCATGATCAACATGCTCGTCTTCCTGATCATCGGTGTGTTCGTCGCGGGGCAGATGGTCGGTCGCACGCCGGAGTATCTAGGCAAGAAGATCGGCGGTCGGGAGATGAAGCTCGCGATGATCGGCCTGCTCATTCATCCGATCATGATTCTGTGGCCGACCGGCATTTTTGCGGCTACTAGCTGGGGGCAGAAGGCCGAGTTCAACCCGGGACCTCACGGATTCTCCGAGATAATGTACGAGTTCTCATCGGCGTCCGCCAACAACGGTTCGGGCTTCGAAGGTCTCGGCGATACTTGGGGTCTTAACGACAATCCCAGTCCGGCCCCCACGAGCCGTGCATGGGATATCACGACAGTCATAGTCATCTGCCTCAGCCGTTTCATTCCGATCATCGCTCCCATCGCCCTCGCCGCGGGCATGGGCGCAAAGAAGGCCGCGCCGTTCGGGTTAGGGACCATGCGCGACGACACTCCGACATTCGCCTTCCTTTTGATGGGTACGATCGTGATCATCGGCGCGCTGCTGTTTCTGCCTGTCGCGGCACTTGGCCCCGTCGCGGAACATCTGGGACCGCCGCCCTTTGGCGGCTAGCCAATAGTCTCGCCTTGGCAATTCCGTTCCAGACGATTGATGCGGACGGACACATCGCTGGCTCTTTCGGCGTCACAATGCGCGATCGCGAGACGTGGCGCTATCGCCTGGATTCCTCAATCCAAGAAAAACCCGCGATGTTTCATGCACTTTTTACAAGTCCGCAGAGTTGGTCTCGCGTCGTAGTGACTGTCGTTCAAATTGAAAACCGATGAACCATGCAAATTGTATGACTGAGCCGAGAGTTAGGAAAATATCTATCTGAGTCTGGGCTATTTTCGGCGGGCATACTCCTTGCGATAGGGTCAGGTGATCACTGCCGTCTCATCTGGACGGACGGATGATTTGATAATCGGTGGAGGCACGAACTATGGACCTTTGGACTTGGATACCACTTACCTTCGGGCTCGGCATCGTGGCGATGGGACTGTGCTTCGCCTTCCTCTACGGCTGCGAGCGAATCTAAATCTACGAGGTTAGTCATGATTTACGTTACCGCCGCTGTCTGCGTCTTTCTTTTTGTCTATCTGACCGTAGCGCTGGTGCGCCCGGAATGGTTCTAAGCGACAGACTCTTTACCCGAGGTACCTAACGATGTTGCATCTTTGGCTCCTGCCGGCGGCTCTGATCGTCGCTGCGATTTTGGTATCCATTCCACTGAGCAAATACTGTGCCTGGATCATGGAGGGGCGGTATCGGCCGCTGCCAGGATTTGGCTGGATCGAGCGCAAGATCGACAGCGGTCCTCAAGACTGGAAGCAGTACACGGCCGCACTTCTGATTTTCAACGTGATACTGTTCGTCTGGGGCTACGTGGTGCTGGCGCTTCAACCGATTATGCCGCTGAATCCGCGTCAGCTCGGCATGTTGACGCCGACGACGATATTCAACTCCGTCACGTCCTTCATGACCAATACAAACCTGCAGGACTATTCGGGCGACGTTCACTTCTCAAATTTCAGCCAGATCTTCTTCACCATTTCCAACCAGTACATATCCGCCGCGGTTGGCTTTTGTGCACTTGCGGCAATCATCCGGGCTTTCCGTGGCGAGAAGAAGATCGGCAACTTCTTCATCGATATGTGGCGCGTACTGATTTACATGTTCGTGCCGGCCGCGATCCTGTCTGGCGTGCTCTTCATCCAGCAGGGCATGCCGATGACGTTTAAGAGCACAATTCAGGTCGCCACTCTTGAACCGGGTGCGATGGGGACTGACGACAAGGGTGTGGCCAAGGAACAGACTATCGTGTTTGGCCCGGTCGCCGCAGTGATTCCGATCAAGATGATCGGCACCAATGGTGGTGGATTCTTTGGCGCCAACTCCGCGCATCCGTATGAGAATCCGAGCGCGTGGACGAACTTCATCACCTGCTTCGACATGATGATGTTTCCGTTCATGCTGGTTCTGATGTTCGGCCGGATGCTGCGAAAAATGAGGCACGCGATTGTGATCTACGGCGTGATGCTGACGCTCATGGTCGGCATGATCACATGGGCTATCTATTTCGAGTTGAAGCCGAATCCTGGACTAACCGCACATCCGACCAGTGTCACCTACAAGATTCCGAGTGCAACCGCAAAGGGTGGTTTCCGCGAATTGACGATTCCTCAAGTCGCGGGTCTGCCGATTGAGCAACATCTGGGCAATCTCGAAGGTAAGGAACTGCGATTCGGCACCGTTGCCGGTCCTGCCTTTGCCGCAATCACTACCGAAATCACTTGCGGTGCTGTGAACTGCGCCCACGATTCCCTAAATCCTCTCACCGGGCTTTCGCCGATGGTGGGCATGTGGCTGAACTGCGTATTCGGCGGCAAGGGCGTCGGCATGATTAACCTGCTGCTGTTCCTCATCATTGGCGTATTCATCGCAGGCCAGATGGTGGGGCGCTCGCCGGAATATCTCGGCCGCAAAGTCGGTGCGCGTGAAGTCAAGCTGGCGGTTATCGCACTCCTCGTGCATCCGCTGATGATTCTTGGAACGACCGGTTTATTCGCGGCCACAAGCTGGGGCACCAAGGCGGAGTTCAATCCTGGCGCGCACGGCTTCTCAGAGGTTATGTATCAATTCAGCTCGGCATCCGCGAACAACGGCTCGGGTTTCGAAGGCTTGGGCGATACGTGGGGCTTTAATGCAAATCCCACCCCCGCTCCAACCAGCCGGCAATTGGATATCGCGGCGGGGTTGGTCATGCTGTTCAGTCGCTACCTGCCAATAGTGGCGCCGATTGCGATGGCCGCCTTCCTTGGAATGAAGAAGGAGGCGCCATTCGGGCTCGGTACCATGCGCGATGACACTATGACGTTCTACTGGCTCTTGCTCGGCACCATCGTGATCCTCGGCGCGCTAATGTTCTTACCTGTGGCCTTCCTCGGCCCGCTCGCGGATCACTTGGGTCCGATGCCGTTCGGCGGATAGGTCAATCGCAAACGAGATGAACTAGTCGAGGGAGCTCCGAGAATGGAAGCTGTAAAGAACATACCTATGCCATCTGAACTGAAAATCACGCCCCAGGCACCGGTGCCGCCGCGGCGATCGCGAGCCCGGGCGCTGTTCGCGCCGGAGCTGGTGGGTCCGGCGATCAAGGAAGCGTTCCTGATGCTGCGGCCTGATGTTCAGTGGCGCAATCCCGTCATGTTTGTAGTGGAAATCGGCGCAGTATTGACGTTCCTGTTCATTTTACAGGCGGCTCTTAGCCAGTCAGCGAGCCAGGTTCCGATTACCTACTTCATCGCACTCGATTTCTGGCTTTGGTTGACGGTGCTATTCGCGAACTTTGCCACTGCACTCGCAGAAGCTCGCGGACGTGCCCAAACTGAATCGCTCCGTAAGACGCGCAGGGACACGCCCGCATATCGGCTCAAGGGCAAGGACATAATCGAGGAGGTTTCGTCTGCCGATCTGAAACCCGGCGACCGGGTCGTGATCGAAGCGGGCCAGATCATCCCAGGCGACGGCGAGATTATTGAAGGCCTCGCGTCTGTCGATGAGTCCGCGATAACCGGCGAGTCAGCTCCCGTAATCCGCGAGTCAGGCGGCGACCGTTCGGGTGTGACGGGCGGAACGCGGGTCCTCTCGGATCGCATCATTGTGAAAGTCACGGCTGCCACAGGTGAATCGTTCCTCGATCGCATGATTGCTCTCGTCGAAGGCGCGGTTCGTCAACGCACGCCCAACGAAATCGCACTGAGCCTGGTCCTCACCGCTTTCACGCTACTCTTCGTAATCGTGGTCGTGCCCCTGTGGCCGATGGCTCTCAACGCCGAGATCTACATGATGGGCTATCTCGGAATCACTGAACCGTTGAAGAGCCTCGGCACGGACGTTCCTACCCTGGTGGCGCTGCTCGTATGCCTGATTCCGACGACGATCGGTGCGTTGCTGGCCGCGATCGGTATCGCCGGCATGGACCGTGCCCTTCAGGCGAACATTCTCGCTAAGAGCGGCAAAGCGGTTGAGACCGCGGGCGATATCGATGTCGTGCTGCTCGACAAGACCGGCACGATCACAATGGGCAATCGGCACGCGACTGATTTTCTGCCGGTCGGGAAATATACTGCTGCACAGGTCGGACATCTCGCCGCGCTTGCCTCGATCGCCGATGAAACGCCCGAAGGAAAGACTATAGTCAAACTCCACTTCGATCGGGGTGGAACTCCGGCCGACGTAACCGCTCCAAACGGCGCGGCGTTTGTCGCATTTTCCGCGCAAACTCGCATGAGCGGCGTTGATCTTCCGGATGGCCGCAAAATCCGCAAGGGCGCTCCGGACGCGGTAATACGCTTCGTCGAGCGTCAGTCCGGTACCGTTCCAGCCGAACTCCAGGCCATAGTTGAAGCGATTGGCAGGCAGGGCGCTACTCCGCTCGCAGTCGCCGATGGCGCCAATATCGTCGGTGTCGTCGTACTCTCCGATATTCTGAAAACCGGCATCAGCGAGCGCCTGGAGCGTCTGCGCAGGATGGGCGTGCGCAGCGTCATGATAACGGGCGACAATCCGCTCACCGCCGCGACAATCGCGAAGAAAGCAGGCGTTGATGACTTCGTCGCAGAGTGCACGCCCGAGGCGAAGCTCGCTTACATCCGCAAGGAGCAGGCCGACGGCAAGCTCGTCGCGATGATTGGAGACGGCACCAACGACGCGCCGGCGCTGGCGCAGGCCGACGTAGGCCTTGCAATGAACTCGGGCACTCAGGCCGCCAAAGAAGCTGGCAACATGGTCGACCTCGACAGCAACCCGACCAAGTTGCTCGAGGTCGTTGAGATCGGCAAGCAGTTGCTGATGACGCGCGGCGCGCTGACGACTTTCTCGCTCGCCAACGATGTCGCGAAATACTTCGCGATCGTGCCTGCGCTGTTCGCCGGCACATTGCCGTGGCTGAAGGTGATGGACGTCATGCACCTTCACTCGCCAACGTCGGCCATTCTCTCGGCGGTTATATTCAACGCGATAATCATTCCACTCCTCATTCCGATCGCCCTGCGCGGAGTGCGGTATCGTCCGGCGGGTGCCGATGCGCTGCTGCGTCGAAACCTGCTGGTTTGGGGTTTGGGCGGTGTCATTCTGCCGTTCGCCGGAATCAAGCTGATCGACATGATCATGGTTGCAGGACACCTGATTTCTTAACGAGAGCCATCGAGAGGCAAAGCCATGTCACGCTATTTTTCAAAGAGTTTTCTGCTCTTCCTGTTCGTCATTCCGATAATCTGCATAATATATCCATCTGTGCTGTGGGTAATTGGCCAGGTGTTCTTCCCCTTCCAGGCCAACGGCAGCATCGTCAATGGCCCGGATGGAAAGCCGGTCGGCTCGGTGCTCATCGCGCAGCCGTTCACCAAGGACGAGTATTTTCAGCCGAGGCCGTCGGCGGCGTCATACGACGCATCGGCGTCGGCCCCCTCGAACCTTTCCGCTTCGAATTACGCTCTGCGCGATCGTGTCGCGCGTTCGCTTGGTCCGATCGTTGTATACAGCGACAGCCCGAAAAAGGGCCAGCAGGTTGCGCCGGATATCGAGGCCTGGTTCCAGCAGGACAAGTTCGGCGGGCAGCCGCACATCGTCGCGCAGTGGGACGATGCTCACAATGAACTGGCGCAAGGCTGGGTGAATGCCGATCCCACCCACGGCGCATATGTTGACGACTGGACCAAGAAGCATCCGAACGAAGTATCTCAGTGGAAGAAGGGCAATCCCGGCACACCGGATCCAAAGGCTGCTGATCTGGCGGTGCTCTTTTTCGAAACGTTCTCGAAAGATAACCCGGGTAAGTTCCCCTCGGCCGTTTCTCACCACAGCGCAGACGGGAAAACAGTCACCGCAATTGAGCCCGTTAACCAGGGTTCGGATATCCAGTCGATCTTCTTCGACATGTGGCGTCAGGAGCATGCCGATGCGCCCCTGCAGGATGTCCCGGCCGACATGGTAATGGCGTCGGGCTCGGGTCTCGATCCTCATATCAGCTTGCAGAACGCCGAGTATCAATTGGGTCGCATTTCCCAGAAATGGGCCTCCGATACCAAGCACGATCCAAAACAGGTTCGCAGCGAGATCGAGCAGATGGTGGAGGCGAACGCGTGGGCGCCGTTCGGCGGGCTCGCGGGCGAGAAGTTCGTCAACGTGCTGCAACTCAACCTCGCATTGAGAAACAAGTACGGGCAGCCTCAATAGATCGAAGCGCGGACCTCGGGTACGGACAAATGCCCGGGTCCGCTCAAACCTGGCGAGGTTCCCAATATGGAAACCACAGCCGCTAATGGTGAAAACAGCAGGACGGCGGCAATCCTGGAAAACCTCGACGTCGCAGCGATCCTGATAGATCTCGACGATACTGTTACCCATCTCAACGAGCAGGCCGCACTGATACTTGGTATCGATCGTGAGCGAATCCTGGGCCGTTCGTTCTTCGACCTCGAAGACGACAATAGCCACTACGTGAATGTCCGGGCCGCCCTTCGGCGCGCTCTTGGCTACCCACGAGGCGAACAGCAGGCAGAAGTAAGTCTGCACGTTCGTGGCCGCGATCATACGTACCTGCTCAAGCCTGCACGGCTGCGTCTCGATGATGGCACTCCGTTCGGCACGATGATCACTCTTCATGACTTGACTTATCTTCGTGATAAAGAGCGCGCACGCACGAACCTGATTGCAACGCTTTCGAATGAACTCAAGACGCCGCTCACATCGCTGTCGCTCGCAATCGAATTGCTTCAGAGAAAAACGTCCGATCCGAAGCAGCACGAAATCATCGATACGGTGGTGGAGGATTTGGCTCGCATCCGCGATTTGTCCGATGGTCTTTTGAACGTCACGCGCAATGAAACCACTTCGATCGCAGTCCGGAGCGTCACGTTTGATTTCGCCAGGCTCGTGACTTCGGTTACGAAACAGTTTTTGCTGCAGGCCGCACAGAAAGAAGTCGCGCTCAGGACCCACGTTGGGAGAGCCCTGGACTGCTACGGGGATCCGGTGAAGCTCTCGTGGGTGCTATCGACTCTAATCGCCAATGCGATCAGCTTCACTCCAGAGGGGGGATCAGTCGAGGTTTCAGCGGGCCGGGACGAACAAACGTTACGAATATCAGTTTCCGATTCAGGGCGCGGAGTACCGCTCGAGCTTCGCGACGTCATCCTCGAACAACATCCTCAATGGAAGCCGGAAGGACTTGACAACGTGTCCGCGGGACTCAGCCTTGTCATTGCCAAAGAGATAGTCGAAGCGCACGGTGGCAGGATATCTCTCGATTCCTCCATAGAAGGGAGTACGTTTGACATCCAGCTACCTCGCTCGCGGTGCATCTAGATGGCAAAACTGCTCGTCGTCGACGACGAAAAAAACATCCGCGACGCCCTCGGTCATTTTTTCGGTTCCAGGAAGCACGACATCGTCGTCGCCGCAAGCGGACGCGAAGCACTCGTCCTCATGGATCGCAAGGGCGCGTTCGATCTCGTTCTGAGCGATTGGCGAATGGCCGAGATGAACGGCCTCGAGCTGCTAAACGCGATCAAAGCAAAATTTCCGGACACGATCGTGATCCTGATGACGGCGTACGGCACGATTCAGAATGCCGTGGCGGCGATGAAAGCCGGCGCCTACGATTACGTAACCAAGCCATTCTCGCTCGATCAAATTCAGCACGCGGTCGACCGTGCGCTCGAAGTCAAGGAACTACGCACCGAAAATCGCGTCCTTCGCAATTCGATCGATGGCGTACCGCTGCTGACGACCGGCAGTCCGCAATTCCGCTCCCTGATAGAGACTGCTTATGCTGCCGCGTCGAGCGACGCGACAATCCTGCTCACTGGGGAAAGTGGCACCGGCAAGAACGTTCTCGCGCGCCAGATCCACCAATGGAGTTCACGCCGTGATCGACCGTTCGTGATCGTCAATTGCACGACGCTTTCGGAGCATCTGCTGGAAAGCGAGCTCTTCGGCCACATGAAGGGTTCTTTTACCGGGGCGATTAAAGACAAGCCCGGGCGCTTGGAAGCGGCAAATGGCGGTTCGGTATTCCTCGACGAAATCGCGGAGCTATCGCCCGCGTTGCAATCCAAGTTCCTCCGCTTTTTGCAGGATGAGCGTTTCGAGCGCGTGGGCGGCGAGCAGACCATCAAAGTCGACGCCCGTATCATCGCAGCAACCAACCGCGATCTTCCGCAGGAGATCAACGCCGCGCGGTTTCGCAGCGACCTATACTACAGACTAAATGTCATCAACCTCCGCATGCCTGCGTTGCGCGAACGGCCCGAAGATATTTTGCCGCTCGCGGAAATGTTTCTCGCCGAGGCTGCCGCACGCAGCCGGCGCATCGGATTGCAGTTTTCGGACGAAGCTCGCAAAGCTCTGGTCGCCTATTCATGGCCGGGCAACATCCGCGAACTGCGCAATGCCGTCGAGCGCGCAGTCGTGCTGAGCCGCGGCGCGGCGCTGCGCAAGGAAGATCTGCCGGACATCCTCTTTCAATCGAGCGCGCCCCGCAGCGGAAACCTGCCCGAGCAATCGACGCTCGAGCAGATCGAGCAGGAGCACATCCGGCGCGTGCTGGTGTTGGCGCCAACGCTCGAAGATGCCGCCGCAACGCTCGGCATCGGCATCGCAACCCTATGGCGCAAGCGCAGACGCTATCATCTCGATTGAGCGCTGCATCGCGCGGCTTAACTCAAACCTTTCAGGGAGGCATCGATGAAGACCTATGTATGAATCTTGTAACCAATCCTACCGGTTCATCACTGCAGCCCGCTGCGTGCGGGCGCAGGAAGCCGCGGCCTTAAGCCGCGCATTTGGGAGGGAAGACAGAGTGGACAGAAGGAAAACAATCCGGGTCGCTGCCAGGCTTCACCTAATTGCCGGCGTCGCAGTGATTGGATTGCTGTGCAATGCGAATGCCTGGGCAGAAACGACGACAACGAAGACGACGAAGCATCACCACAAGACGGTCACCACAACCACCGTCGTCGCCAGCACCAGCGAGCAGCAGCGGCTCGACGCGCTGTCTGGCCAGGTGAGCAACCTGCAAAAGCAGACCGACGACACCACCAGCGAGGTCAAGAAGATAGAGCAGGCGATTACCGTCGCGCCGCCGGCTGTCGCCGGCGCGAAGCCGGCCACGATCGGCGAGCACGTGGGCCTGGTCGAAAAGGACGTCAGCGACATCAAGAAAAACCTGTCGGACAACCTCGGCATCAGCGTCCACGCGCTGGTCGATGCGGGCTACGAGCATAATTTCAATCAGCCGAACTCCAACGTCAACGTGTACCGCGCCTGGGACGAGGACGGGTTCCAGCTCACGCAGGGCAACCTGCATATCGAGCGCGATGGAACGGTCGGATTCGTAACCGATCTCAACTTCGGCCAGGTCGCGAACTCGATTTCGACCGCCACGCACTACTCGAACACCTCGCACGTTGGTCCCCAATGGTTCGATCCGACGCAGTACTACCTGACCTATACTGCGCCGATCGGATCGGGCATCAGCCTGCAAGCAGGGCGTTTCGTGACGATGATGGGCGCGGAAACGATCAACACGTACAACAATCTGAACTTCAACGAGAGCCGCGGCCTGCTGTTTAACCTGGGCGAACCGCTGACTCATACCGGCATCCGCGCGGGCTACACCTTCAACGATTACGTTTCTGCCACGG
>Ga0097691_1000222_pt1 | contig 52817 bp, 54 predicted proteins | sample NGESurdeep072012_8_FD_72858 | JGI IMG/M metagenome (GOLD analysis project Ga0097691, IMG submission 72858) | Arctic peat soil microbial communities from Barrow, Alaska - NGEE Surface sample 210-1 deep-072012 | ecosystem: Environmental > Terrestrial > Soil > Wetlands > Peat ...
AGACCTACCTGCAGCAGCGGCTGCAGGAGCGCGTGAAGAATGTATAGGCCGTGGTCTAACAATTCATTCAAGCCGAAGCCGCTTCGCGGCTCGGCTTAATTCAGGCGTTAGGCCGCTATGACTTTTCCGGCATCAGGTACAGAAGGGCATCATGCGTGCAGTTTTAGTTCAGCTTTGGCAATAGGGAGACTTTCATGAGTTTCGTAAGTGGTTTGATTCAGGTGGCAAAGGGAGCCACCGTTGGCGTCGCCGCAGTAACAGCACTGCCTATTTTCGGAGCAGTCGGCACAATTACTGCGGCTGGCATCATTGTTGGCGCAGCGGTTGGTGCTGTTGCAGGAGTTGCTGATTGGGTGATTGAGAGTAAGAAGAGCCGGCCCAAGCCAGACCCTAGTAAGCGGTTGGGCGCGCCCTAACCCATCATTCAAGCGGGACTGGCTAAAGCCAGCCCCTTAATTCAAACGTTGAACTTCCGCTTCGGAGAAAATCGACTTTCAGGTTAGTGTCGGAAGCCGTCCTTCACCCTTGTTAGTTGCCTGCCTGAAAGCGGAACCTCAAGGCAGTAAGACAACCTCTTGCCAGTGCCCAGATTTATCGCTTCGGGCGCACCATCAATTAATCGGGTTAGAAAAATCTAACCCATTATTATTTCTGGCTGCGCTGCCCAATCGTAGCTATGTCCCTTGTATCGTTCCCGCCCAACTCCAAACTGGAAGGACGCAATGTATTCTGGGGTTGGCTTAAATAGCGGGGCACACATCGGATTGACAACAGAACGGTCGTTCTCTATGATGCGGAGAACGTTCGTTCTTTCCGACATTGCCATGACCAGCATCAACCTTGACCTTTCCTTCTCGAAGCGGCGCACTGCCCCTTCCTCCGTGCTTTCCATGACGCATCCCAACAAGTCGATGTTTGAAAGACAACGAGCCTTGTTGCGTAAAGCTGTGCCAGCAGGCTTTCCCTCCCCTGCGGATGATTACATCGAACGTCGCCTCAGCCTGGATGAACATTTGATCCAGAACAAGGAGTCCACATTCTTCATGCGCGTGTCGGGACACTCCATGCGCGACCTGGGTATCTTTGACGGTGACCTGCTGATCGTGGATCGTGCGGTAGCTGCAAGCCATGGATGCGTCGTGGTTGCCGTGATTGACGGCGAATTCACGGTCAAGCAGTTGCTGTATACCCCGCAAGGAAAAGTGCTGCGTGCTGCCCACCCGGACTATCCCGAGGTTGTGATCAAACCGGAACAGGACTTCACCATCTGGGGCGTGGTGCAATGGAATGTGCACAAGGTATAAATCATGCAACGCGCCATCGCGCTGGTGGATTGCAACAATTTCTACGTCTCCTGCGAACGGTTATTCCAGCCCGGGCTGGAGGGCAAACCAGTCGTGGTTCTCTCCAACAACGACGGTTGCGTGGTATCGCGCTCACAGGAAGTGAAAGACCTGGGGCTGAAGATGGCGGTCCCGTGGTTTCAACTGAAGGCCCTCGCCAGGCAGCATGGCATCATCGCCCGCTCATCCAATTACAGCCTGTATGCCGATCTCTCCAACCGCGTGATGTCGCTGCTGTCCCGGTTCAGCCCGAGTCAGGAGATCTACTCGATAGATGAATCTTTTCTCGACCTGACCGGCATCCCCGTCAATCACACCGTCTATGCCCGGCAGATCCGCCAGACCGTCATGCAACATGTCGGCATTCCGGTGTGCGTGGGCATCGCATCCAGCAAGACCTTGGCCAAACTCGCCAATCACGTGGCCAAGAAAAATTCGCGATTTGGCGGGATATGCAACTTCAATGGGATGACGGAGACAGAACTGAGTAGCCTGTTCGCCGCCATCGATGTCGGCGAAGTATGGGGCGTGGGCAGGCGCAGTATGAACAAACTGAATGAGATCGGAATCCATACCGTGCTTGACTTGCAACGCACCCCGGCCAAACAGCTACGCGCAAGATTCAGCGTGGTATTCGAGCGCATCGTCGCAGAACTGAACGGCGTGGCCTGCCTGGAATTGGATGATGTTGCGCCGGCAAAGCAGCAGATCATCTGTTCCCGCTCATTCGGAACATTGACCTCGCACCTCCCCGATCTGGAACAGGCTGTGATCGCCTATACCACCCGTGCGGTTGAAAAGTTGCGGCAACAGCGATCGTTGGCCAGCGGCATCCAGGTCTATATCCGCACCAATCCGCACAAGGAGCGGGACCCGCAATACCAGCAAACCATCCTGATGCCGTTGCCCGAACCGACCGACGATACACGCCTGTTTGGTCATGCGGCTTTGCATGGATTACGCCGGATCTACCGGAGCGGTTATGCCTATCAAAAGGCGGGAATCATGTTGACCGAGATCATCCCCGCTTCTTCCAGGCCGCATACCTTGTTCGATGATGTGCCAAGCCAGGAAAAATCACATGCACTGATGGGGACACTGGATCGCATCAACCGCAGCATGGGCAGCGGAACGATAAAGTTCCTGGGCGAAGGAATAGACAAGTCCTGGTCCATGCGCAGACAGAATGTGTCAAAACGGTATACGACGGAATGGGATGAGCTGGCCGTATGTCAAACGCGCCCCTGAAGTGGACGGATTCATCTGCCCTGAAATGGCCGGCCTTTTTGTTTCGCCAGATACATGCACCGCAGCCAACGGTTGTGCGACACGATTTGCGTGCTGCGGCATGGCATTTTTCTGATTCCACCCTGGACTAACTGGAGTATTCTTCGCCCTGAATCATACCAGTCACACGCAAAGGATACATCGTGGTTGCCAAAAAGAACCAGGCGCAGAAAGATGCCGGCAAAGCTCCGAAGGTTGTTAAGAAACCTGCCCCGGAACCTTCCCTGTAACTTTCCCCGCAATCCCCACCGGAACCACAAGGGACGCACAGCACCGGCTTCCCCATCGTCGGCTTGGGCGCTTCCGCAGGCGGCCTCGAGGCATTCGAACAAGTTCTTCCGCAATGTTCCGCCCGACAGCGGCATGGCTTTCGTGCTGGTGTCGCACCTTGATCCTGACCACGTCAGCATTCTGACCGAAATTTTGCAGCGCACCACCACCATGTCGGTGGTCGAGGCACGAGACCAGATGAAGGTAGCGCCCGACTGCGTCTACGTGATCCCGCCCAATCGCGACATGGCGATTTTCCATGGCGTGCTGCAACTGAGCGTGCCGGACCAACCGCGCGGACAACGCATGCCGATCGATGCCTTTCTGCGTTCATTGGCCGAGGATCAGGGCGAACAGGCTATCGGAATCATTCTCTCCGGCACCGGCACCGACGGCACGCTGGGGCTGCGCGCAATACTCGGGTCGGGCGGCGTCTCGCTGGTACAGGAACCGGCTTCGGCGAAATACGACGGCATGCCGAACAGTGTCATCCAGGCCGGTTATGCCAGCCATGTCCTGCCGGTGGAAAAAATGCCGGAAGTGTTGCTGTCCGGGATACGTGCCCTGAACCAACCACCGCCGCCACTCCCAACCGTAACCAGCGGACTGAATCGCATCCTGATGCAGTTGCGCAGCGCCACCGGCCACGACTTCACCCAATACAAGAAAAGCACCATCGGCCGCCGCATCGAGCGGCGCATGTCGATGCACAATATCGAAGACAAGGAAGTGTATGCACGCTACCTCAAGGAGCATCCGGCAGAGGTGCAATTATTGTTCAAGGAACTGCTGATCAACGTCACCAATTTTTTCCGCGATGCGGAAGCATTCGCCGTACTGAAGCAGGATATCCTGCCGAAACTGTTCGCGGACAAACCGGAGGACTACGTGTTCCGCGTCTGGGTGGCAGGCTGCGCCACCGACCTCGACGATGACGCCATCGGCGTGGCGCGTGCCGGTTTCTATCCGCCCAATATCGCCCAGGATGTTGATCCGGAGCGGTTGCGCCGCTTCTTTACCAAGGAGGACTCAGGCTACCGGGTGAAGAAGAATATCCGCGAGATGGTGGTGTTCGCCACCCAGAACGTCATCAAGGACCCGCCCTTCACCAGGCTCGATCTGCTCAGTGCCGCAACCTGATGATCTATCTGGAGCCGGAAATCCAGAACCACCTGATCCCTGCTTTTCACTACGCGTTGAAGCCGGGCGGCGTGCTGTTCCTTTCCCCCTCGGAAAGCATCGCCAGCCACACCGGTCTGTTCGCGCCGCTCAACCGCAAATGGAAATTCTACCGGGCTACCGGCAGCATTACTTCCACCCGCGCAGTGATGGACGGAGGACTGGTATGGACTAAACACGCCGACATGAAAGGAACCGAGGAAGCGGTAAAAAAGATCAAGGAAATCAACTTTGCCGAACTGACCAAACGGGCGCTGCTCCAATCCTACGCGCCTGCCTCGGTGGTAACGGACGTGAAGGGCAACATCCTCTTTGTGCATGGCGACACCGGTCGTTACCTGCGTCCGGCACCCGGGCAGCCAACGCTCAACGTGACTGAGATGGCGCGCGAGGGACTGCAACTGAAATTGCGCGCGGCACTTCTTCTCGCTGCCGCCGATTCAGAATCGGCCGACCAGAATGCGGCGTTCCAGAGCCGTGAAGTATCGGTCAAGACCAACGGCCATTTCCAAGTCGTGAATCTCAACGTGCGCATACTGCTCACCCCGGACAGCGGCGAAAAATTGCTGCTGGTGAGTTTTCAGGACGTGGCGCGTCCTGCACCCGGCCTGACCGAGCATGGCAAGACGTGGCGCGGCAAAGGGGCATAGGAGGCAACTGGGCACCAGCGGGTGGAACAACTGGAACGTGAGCTAGCCTGTACAAAAGAGAATCTGCAAGCCACGATTGAGGAGCAACAGGCTTCCAACGAAGAACTCCAGTCCACCAATGAAGAGCTGGAGACCTCCAAGGAAGAACTACAGTCCCTCAACGAGGAATTGATCACGGTGAATGCGGAATTGCAATCCAAGATCGAGCAGCTGGCCGGCATGCAGAACGACATGAAGAATCTGCTCGACAACATCAGGCACCATCTTCCTCGACGAGCATCTGGTCATCCGGCGTTTCACCGGGATGTGACACGGATCTATCGGCTTGTCGCCACCGACGTGGACCGTCCGCTGGGCGATGTCAAATCGGAGATCGAAGACGAAGACCTGCTGGCCAAGGCTCAGACCGTACTCAATACACTGGTGCCGTGGGAACGCGAGGTGCGCACCGTCAGCGGCATCTGGTATCTGGTGCGCATCCAGCCCTACCGCACACTGGACAACGTGATCGACGGCGTGGTGCTCACCTTCACCGACATCAGCCCGCGCATCCAAGCCGAGGCGTTGGCGCAGGATGCGCGAATACTGGCCGAAAGCATCGTCGATACGGTGCGCGAGCCGCTCGTCGTGCTGGACAACCAGCTAAAAGTCATCTCCGTCAACCGTTCGTTCTGCCGGGACTTCGGTGTTGCGCAGGAGAATACCGTGGGTCACCAGATTTATGATCTGGGCAATCGCCAGTGGGACATCCCCAAATTGCGCGAACTGCTGGAAACCATCTTGCCGCGCGACCAGAGTTTCGATGGCTACGCGGTGGAGCATGACTTCCCCGTCATCGGTCGGCATAAGATGCTGCTCAACGCCCGCCGTATCGTCAGCAAGATCGACGGTGCCCAGCTGATCCTGTTGGCGATAGAATTCGTTTTGTAGGTGAGATTCATCCGCACAAAACGGGCATGAAACAGACGATTGGATACACCCCCGCATCAGGAGGGATTTATAGGTTAAGCATCAACGCGTGAATGGCTTTATACTGAAGGCAAGCAATCCGCTGATGAAACCACTAGCCATTCCGCTATACCGCCAAGAAACAGTGGCCAGGCGGCTGGTTATGATGAAACCACTGATAGGACTACTAGCCATCTGACTGATGAAACAACTAGCCATCTCACTAAGGCAGCAAGCTGCCAAGTGATTGGTTATGGTTATAGCCATCCCACTGATGGAAATGCCAAGTAGTGACTAAGCAACCAAAAGACGGATGCCAAATGGTTGGTTATATCCGACAAGTCTGATGTGGAATTGACACTCCGGGCTGACAGGTGAACATATGAGCAAGAAGCCAAACGAACCAGACCCGCAACAACTGAGGGACATCGCCGAGGCGCAACTTGGCCGATCGCCGATGGCATTGGTGCAGCCGCTACCCGGCGAGGAGCTGCCGCATGAACTTCTGCATGAACTCCGTGTACATCAGATCGAGCTGGAGATGCAGAACGAGGAGTTGCGTCGGACTCAATTATCTCTGGAAGAGTCCCGAAACCATTACATCGACTTCTATGACTTCGCTCCGATCGGTTATCTCACCGTGACCGATAAGGGCCTGATCTCCGAAATCAATCTCACCGGTGCCGCACTGCTCGGCGTGGAGCGCAACAAACTGCTACAGCAGCGTCTCGCACGATTCATCACACCTGAAGACAACAACCGCTGGCACCGGCATTTACTGGACGTGCTCAAACACGACGATAAACTGAATTGCGAACTGGCTTTTAAGCGCGGCGACAGGCCGGACTTCCATGCCCATTTGGTTTGCATACGGTTGCTGAGAGAGGGGAGGGAACCAGCGGTGCGCATCGTGCTGAGCGACATCACCGAGCGCAAGCAGATGGATGAAGTCGCGCGCGAGCAGGAAGAATTCTTTCGCATGATCGCCGAGAACACGGACGATTTTATCGCGGTGCTCGACCTGAAAGGACGTCGGCTCTACAACAGCCCCTCATACACCAGACTTTTTGGCGAAACTGAACGCTTGAAGGGCACAGACTCCTTCGCCGAGATACATCCGGAAGACCGGGAGCATGTAAAACAGGTGTTCAGGGAAACGGTGCGATCCGGTACCGGACTTCGGGCGGATTACCGCTTCGTGTTGGCGGATGGCAGTATCCGCCACATGGAATCTCGCGGCGGGCTGATCAGAAACCGTCAGGGCCACGCCTTGCGTGTGGTCGTCGTGTCGCGTGACGTCACCGCGCGCAAACTGATCGAGGATGAGATCCGCAATCTGGCGTTCTATGACGAACTTACCAAACAGCCCAACCGCCGTTTACTCAACGACAGGCTGATTCAATGCATGGCTGCCAGCAAACGCAATGGTCGCTATGGCGCACTGATGTTCCTGGACATGGACAACTTCAAGCCGCTCAACGATACGCACGGTCATAATGCGGGCGATCTGTTGCTGGTGGAAGTGGCGCGCCGGATTTGCAAATGTGTGCGCGCGGTGGACACCGTCTCGCGTTTCGGCGGGGACGAGTTCTTGGTGATGCTCAGCGAGCTGGATGCCGACAAAGCCAAGTCCATCGCGGAAGCGGGCACCGTCGCCGAAAAAATCCGCGTCGCTTTGGCCGAGCCCTATTTGCTGACCATCCGGCAAACGGGCAAAGCGGAAACCACCGTGGAGCATCATTGCACGTCGAGTATCGGCGTGGTGTTGTTCATCGATCAAGAATACAGCGCGGAAGACATTATAAAGCAGGCGGATGCCGCGATGTATCAAGCGAAAAATGGCGGGCGCAACCAGGTTCGTTTTTTCGATCCAAATGCCCTGATGGAAACAGAAAAAGCGATGCGCTCAGATTAAAATCGCCTCGCTACCCTCCACCCCGAATAATTGGGAGAGGGTAGCGAGTTCAACAGTTGGCTATGCTTCAAGGGTTGCTGCTTATTTCAGCTTCTCGATGCCCAGCATTTTGAGTATGCTCTTTTCATAGAAAGGTTCGGAAGAGCCTTTCTTCATCTTGCGGATGAAATATTTTTCAAACGCAACCTTGGCAAGGTGTACCCAGGTGCCTTCCGAAAACCAGTTCACGTTGCGTGGCGGAATCTGCGGTATCGCCACAAACGCCACGCCCCCGTCGCCGAAATCGGCCAGACAAACCGCATTCCAGGTAGCTTCTTTGTCCGCCGGCAGACCGTTCAATTCCGCATGGATGTTGTCCACCGTCGCCGTCACCATGGACTCGATCATATATCCGGTCTTGGGTGTGCCGGTCGGTATCGGGGTAGCTTCCACCGGAGGGATCGCCACGCACACTCCGACTGCATAGATATTTTTGTACTTGGTGTTGCGCTGGTGCTTGTCGACAATGATGAAGCCGCGCGCCTGGGTCAGCCCTTCGATGCCGAACACCGCATCCACGCCTTTAAATGCCGGCAGCATCATGCTGTAGGCGAACGGCAGTTCATGCTTTTTCTTCTCCACGCCCATGTCGTCATGTTCGGTGACGAACATCTTGCCGGCTTCGACCTTGGTGACTTTTGCATTGCATATCCACTTGATGTCGTGGTCGCGCATACCCGATTCCATAATGCCCTTGGAATCGCCCACGCCACCCAGCCCGAGATGGCCGATATAGGGTTCGGCGGTCACGAAAGTCATCGGCACTTTGTTGCGTATCTTGCGGCGGCGCAAATCGGTATCCATGATGAAGGCGTATTCGTAAGCCGGCCCGAAGCAGGAAGCTCCCTGCACCGCGCCCACTACGATCGGGCCGGGTTTTTTAGTGAAGTCATCCCAAGCCTCATGCGACTTCATCGCGTGATCCACAGTGCAAACCGAAAATGTATGTCCGCCGTTCGGCCCAAGGCCTTCGACTTCATCGAAGGCCAGCTTGGGTCCGGTGGCAATAATCAGATAATCGTAATCAACCGTTTGTCCGTCGTTTAGCTCGAGCTGATTCTTGTCCGGATGCACGCGCTTTACCCCGGTCGAGATAAAGTTGATGCCCTTGCGCTCCAGATAGGTGCGCACCGGGATCTCAATGTCTTTTCGTACACGCCATTTCACGGCCACCCAAGGATTGGACGGCGTAAATTGGAAAGTCTCGCCGTTCGAGATAACCGTCACCTTGTCGCCCTTGCCAATCTTTTCCTGCATTTCGTAAGCTGCCGGCATGCCGCCGATCCCCGCGCCCATGATTACAATGTGTGCCATGATGTCCCCCCGGTTTGGTTTAGTTTGGTTTATTTACAGAATTGCCACGTTCATTCTACGCCTTCACATCGATATGACAACACGCAAGAAAATAGCGTAATACTGTAGTATTTTTCTTGGTCAATCAGGATCCGCCGCTCACCCGTTCGATCCCCGACAAATCACGAGCAGAGAAAATTCCTTCAAACCCGGCTTGCTGCAACAGCGCGCGCACCGGTGCCGCCTGGTCGTAGCCGTGCTCGAACAACAGCCAGCCATCAACATTGAGATGTGCTTTCGCATGTGCGGTGATGCGCCGGATGTCCTCCAGCCCGTCCGTACCGGAAGCCAGTGCGGTGCGCGGCTCGAAGCGCACATCGCCCAGCGCCAGATGCGCATCGCCAGCGGCGATGTAGGGCGGGTTGGAAACAATAATATCGAAATGCTCGCCGTGCAACGCGGAGAACCAATCGCTGCGCACCATGCGCACATTGCCGAGAGCCAGCCGATGCGTGTTGAACTGCGCCACTTCCAGCGCGGCGGCTGACGCATCCACCGCGACCACTTCGGCGTTGGGGCGCGCATGGGCGATGCTCAAAGCGATTGCTCCGCTGCCGGTTCCCAGATCCAGTACGCGAAATGCGCCGTGTTGCGGGATGCGCTGCAATGCCAGTTCGACCAGCAATTCGGTTTCGGGACGCGGGATCAATGTCGTTGGAGATACCTTGAAAGTCAGCCCGTAAAATTCGCGTTCGCCAAGCAGATAGGCGATCGGCTCGCCGCCCAGGCGGCGCTCAAGCAAGGCCATATATCGCGAATGTTGGTCTGCGGCTAGCGACTGTTCCGGATGGGTGAGCAGCCAGGCGCGATTCACTTGCAACACGGCTTGCAACAGGCATTGCACCTCGATGCGTGCGCTGCTGGAATCCAGGTTCAGCGCGGCTTCGAGTTGTTTGCTGTGTTGTTGCAATACGTCCTTGATGCAAGGTGTCATGCGGAATCTCGCGTAGGGGCAGGTCTCAGACCTGCCCTGAATTTCACCGCCTCAAAAAGGGCAGGTCTGAGACCTGCCCCTACAGATTCAGAGCACATCTTCCGCCATCGCGGCGAGTTGTTCGGCCTGATGCTCGGCCATCAGCGCGCCGGTCAGCTCGTTGATGTCGCCGTCCATGATCGCATCCATTTTGTACAGCGTGAGATTGATGCGGTGATCGGTGATGCGTCCCTGCGGATAGTTGTAGGTGCGGATGCGTTCCGAGCGGTCGCCGCTGCCCACCAGGCTCTTGCGCGTCGCGGCGGTCTTGGCGTTCTGCTCGCGAACCTGCGCGTCTTTGATACGGGCTGCAAGCACGCGCATCGCCTGCGCCTTGTTTTGATGCTGTGAACGCCCGTCCTGGCATTCCACCACCACACCGGTCGGCAGGTGGGTGATGCGCACCGCCGAATCGGTCTTGTTGATGTGCTGCCCGCCGGCGCCGGAAGCGCGGAACGTGTCGATGCGCAAATCGGCGGAATTCAGCACCACGTCGTCGACCTCATCCACTTCCGGCATGATCGCCACGGTGCAAGCCGAGGTGTGCACGCGGCCCTGGGTTTCGGTGGCCGGCACGCGCTGCACGCGATGCGCGCCGGATTCGAATTTCAACACCGAGTACGCGCCCTGTCCGACGATGCGCGCGATGATCTCCTTGTAGCCGCCCATCTCGCCGGGGCTTTCCGAAATCACTTCCACCTGCCAACGCTTGCGTTCGGCAAAGCGCGAATACATGCGAAACAGATCGCCGGCGAAAATCGCGGCCTCGTCGCCGCCGGTCCCGGCGCGTATCTCCAGAAACACGCTGCGCTCGTCGTTGGGGTCTTTGGGCAACAACTGTTTTTGCAATTCGCTGTCGAGTTGCACCAGACGTTCCTGGCCCTGCTTGATCTCGGCGTCGGCGAACTCCTTCGTTTCCGCGTCGCCCGCCATTTCATGCGCGGCACCGATGTCAGCCAGACAGGCTTGGTAGGCGTGATATAGCTCCACCACCGGTTCCAGTTCGGCACGTTCGCGGTTCAGCTTGCGGAACGTATCCATGCTTTTGGTGGCTTCTTCGGTACTCAGCAGCTGATTGACTTCGAGCAGACGCTCGCTCAACTGAGCGAGCTTGGCGCTAATACTGGGGTTCATTCGGCTGGTGTTTACTCTTCGGTGTGGAGCTGATACAGACGATGGATCACATCGAGGAAAGCCTCGCGATCATCGCTTTGCACTTGATTCAGCGCGTGGGTGGGGGCGTGCAAGAATTTATTGGTCAAGCTGCTGCTCATGGCTTCCAGCACCTTTTCCGGACTCTCGCCTTTGGCCAGCAGGCGCAGGGCTTTTTCGAGTTCGTGGCGGCGATCGCGTTCGGCATGGTCGCGCAGCGCGCGTATGGTCGGCACCGCTTCGCGCGACTCCATCCAGTGGAGGAAATCAGACACGCTGGAATCGATGATGACTTCTGCTTCCTTGACCGCACCCTGGCGCGCGTCGAGGCCGTCCTTCACCACCTCGGCGATGTCGTCGACACTGTACAGGAACACATCGCTCAGCTCGGCGACCTCCGCTTCCACATCGCGCGGCACGGCCAGATCCACGATGAACAACGGACGGTGCTTGCGCGCCTTGAGCGCGCTCTCCACCATGCCCTTGCCCAGGATAGGCAACTGGCTGGCGGTACAGGTGACGATGATGTCGTGCAGCGCCAGTTGCTCCGGCAGGTCGGCCAGTGTGATCGCGGTGCCGTTGATGCGCCGCGCCAGTGTTTGCGCGCGCTCCAGCGTGCGATTGGCGACGGTGATGTGCTTGGGCGAACGCGCCGCGAAATGCACCGCGTTGAGTTCGATCATCTCGCCCGCGCCGATGAACAACACGCGCTGCTCGGAGATGCTCGGGAAGATTCGCTCGGCCAACCTGACCGCAGCGGCAGCCATCGACACCAGGTTCGCGCCGATCTCGGTCTGGGTGCGCACATCTTTCGCCACCGAAAAAGTGCGCTGGAATAATTTGTGCAGCAGGAAACCCAGCGTGCCGGCCTGCTCGGCCTGACGCACCGCCTGTTTCATCTGCCCGAGGATCTGCGGCTCGCCCAACACCATCGAATCCAGGCCGCTCGCCACCCGGAACGAATGCTTCACCGCCTGATCGCGCGGCAGCGTGTAGAGATAGGGTTCGATGTCTTTGCGGGGCATGTGATGATATTCCGCCAGCCAATCGATGGCGTGGTCGGGTTGCGCGGCGTTGCAATACAACTCCATGCGGTTGCAAGTGGACAGGATCGCCGCCTCTTTCGCCGCGCCGTTTTCCACCAAGTCACGCAGGGCGTTCACCATCCCGTCCGCATTGAATGCGACCTGCTCGCGCACGGCAAGCGGCGCGGTTTGATGGTTGATACCAAAGGTGAATAGCTGCATCTTTAGTCCATGTCGAACAGTGGGTTCCGGAATTGAACCAAATTATAGTCGGAACGGCGGCGTAATGCCATCCGGCCGGATACGGACAGTTTACGAGTCCGGATGTTTCATGAATTCAGTCCAACCGGAACGAGATCCTTCGCAACAACGGCCTTCATGACGCATTCGGGCTAGAATGCGCGGCTGAAAATTCCCGTTCAAAACGACACCTACATGGCCATCAAAGCAACCGTATTCAAAGCCGCACTCCAGATCGCCGACATGGACCGCCACTATTACGCCGAACATGCGCTGACGCTGGCGCGGCATCCGTCGGAAACCGACGAGCGCATGATGGTACGCCTGCTTGCCTTTGCGCTATATGCGGACGACGCGCTGGCCTTTGGCAAAGGCATGAGCAGCGATGAGGAACCCGACCTGTGGCACAAAGACCTGACCGGCGCGATCGAGCGCTGGATAGAGGTGGGGCTGCCCGACGAGCGCGCCATCCGCAAAGCCAGCGGACGTGCGAATCAGGTCGTGGTCATCAGCTACGGTCGCACCGCCGATATCTGGTGGAACGAGAATCGCGACAAATTGCAACGCCTGAACAACCTTACCGTGATCAAACTGCCGAGCGAAACCACGCTGGCCCTCGCCGCGCTGGCCAGCCGCACGATGCAACTGCAATGCACGATACAGGAAGGGCACATCATGATGACCAGCGATGCCGGCATGATAGAGGTCGAGCCAAAAGTATTGCAGGGCAGCTTTCGTCCGGCACCGGGATGACCCAAGGATGTCTCAGGCGATGACCCGGCAATGACCGCAAAACCATTGCCATGCCCCTGCGGCGGAGCGGACTACGCCACGTGCTGCGGCCGCTATCACAACGGCACACCTGCACCGGATGCCGCAACCCTGATGAAACCACTAGCCATTCGACTAGGCCATCAACAAACGCCGGCCAACGCGCTGGTTATGATGCGTTCACGCTACAGTGCCTATGCGCTCAAACTGGAAGCCTATCTGCTTGCCACCTGGCATTCCAATACCCGTCCCACTGTGCTCAATCTCGCGGCGGACAGCACAAAATGGCTATCCCTCGAAATCAAGAAATATCTCCCCGAATCAGCAGACCGCGCGACCGTGGAATTCATTGCTCGCTACAAGATCGGCGGTCGCGCCGGGCGCTTGCACGAGGTCAGCCGCTTCGTGCGCGAAGATGGAAAGTGGTTTTATGTGGATGGGGAAGTTGTTAACACAGCCAAAGATTAAAATTCTTTGTGGTTCGATACCCACCACGAACGGTCCAGCAGTCTCAATAAGAGCTGGCCCGCCAACGCTGTTCCGGCAGGCCGTGTTTCAGGAATAAATCTCTGGCGATCTGCAGTTGGGCCGCGGTGCCGGCTGCGTAGACATCGAAGCGATGCAGGTCGGGATAATCGCTGACTATATTGACCAGGGTAGTTTCTGCATCTGCTGCATGTGCGTGCGGGACGTAAGTAAAATTGTCCAGCGCATCAGTCCAGGCGCGGCAAAGGTTGTTCTGATAGTGCCCCGCCTCGTCCGCCAGCCAGTGCAAGTCCATTGACTCGGCCAGATCGAGCGACATCGCATGCTGGATCAGGCTTTTGATCGGCGCGAAACCCACACCGAATGCGACAAAGATGATGGGGCGCGTGGAGGCGTCTTCCAGCACGAATTCGCCGTAAGGTCCTTCCACCTCGACGCTGTCATGCGCATTCAAACTGCTGAACAGCAGTTCCGAAAATGCATCGCCCGGCTTGCGCAATACCTGGATCTCGATATGCCGCTCTTCGCAAGGACAACTGGCGATTGCATAGCGTCCGCTCACACCATGCATCGACAACTGCACCGACTGACCGGCGAGGAAACGCAGACGCTGGCTGCGCGGTGCCAGCAAGTGCAGGGCGGCAATATGCGGATTGATCTCTTCCACCGATTTTACCTTGGCCACCAGCTGCTGCATCCGGATGTCCTGCGCACCTGCCACGTTGGCCTCGATCACCACATCGTTCACCGCCGCGCAGGAACACATCAGGATCACGCCGGCATCCTTCTCAGCCTGGCTCAACACATAATCATGCGCATGGACTTTCTTGACTTCGCCGGAAATCAAACGCGCCCGGCACTCACCGCAGTTCCCGTTGCTGCAGCCGTAATTGAGCGACACCCCGGCACGCAACGCGGCCTCCAAAAGCGTGTCGTTACTCTCGACGGAAAATTCGTGGCCGCTGGGTTGGATGGTGACTTGTGCCGACATGATTTTGAGTATCCTTTCTTGCGCGATAACCGCCTGTACTTTTGCGGCATCGGGCGGTATTTCAGCCAAATGGCGCACTATGAACGCGCGCACCGTATGCAGCGCATGACGTGTCTCCGCGCTCCGGTCTTCCTCGATCTCGTCGATCTTCTCATCCAGCCACGTCAACACCTGGCTGTAATGCATCAACAACGCTTTGGTGGCAGCATACTCGTTGCCAAGCTCAAACAGCCGCGCCGCCAGCACCTCCTTGTCCGGCAGGGCGCGTTCGAATACGCGCTTGCCGAATGCCTTCTCCCTGATCTCGGTGATGCGGAGGAATTCCGCATCGTCCTCCCATTTCGCCTCGGGAAAAGCGCGCAGCAACTCGTTCAGATCGATCATGCCGTCGAAGGTATTCAGGTTGCCCCCGCGTATCATTTCCTGCAGCGCATGGCGCGATATTCCAACCAGCCTGGTGACGCGGGAAAGAGGAAGGAAGTGGCTCATGGGTACATCTTAACGTTAGCGGGACATTTGTGAAACACACGCTTTGCGCCCATCGTTCCGTAGGAGCGGGCCATGCCCGCGATTGTCATTTTGTTCGCGGGCATGGCCCGCTCCTACCTGCCAAGGATATGGAAGCGTTTCATCATTACGCACAGCTTCTGCTAAAGTCCGGTCATGAGCAAATTGACTTTAGACCGTATCCTGCAATCGCAGGGCTTTGGTACGCGCAAGTGGTGCAGTGAACTGATCGCAGCAGGCGAAGTGAGCATCGCCGGGAAGACCATTACCGATAGCCGTGTCGCTGTCGAGACCGGCGGATTTGTGTTCAAGATATTCGATGTGTCGTGGGTTTACCGCGAACATGTATATATCGCGTTGAACAAGCCGGCCGATTTTGAATGCTCCAGAAAAGCCAGCCATCATCCCGGCGTGCTCACCCTGCTGCCCGAGCAATTCACCCGGCGCGACGTGCAACCGGTGGGCCGTCTCGATCACGACACCACCGGGTTGTTGCTGATGTCGGATGACGGTCCGTTCATCCATCAGCAGTCTTCGCCCAAGCGGCACATCCCCAAGGTGTACGTCGCCACCACGCATGATCCGGTCACGCCTGAACTGATTGCGAAGTTGCTGGTCGGGGTAAAGCTGCACGATGAACCGTCGCCATTGGCGGCGGTGACTTGCCGCATGCTGGCACCGCATCAGCTGGAAATCGTGCTGGAGCAGGGCAAATATCATCAAGTCAAACGCATGCTGGCTGCCGCCGGCAACCATTGCGTTGCGTTGCTACGTTCGCAGATAGGCGGATTGAAACTCGACGCGCTGGGACTAACCGAGGGTGAATGGTGTTATCTGGACGCAGCGCAACTGGCACTGTTGGCACCAGCCTGAACAACATACGAAGCCGAACCGTTGTGGTTCGTCAGCGCCTTTGGCAGTCTCGGTTGCCTCAAGTCAGTTAATTATCAGGTCTTTGCTGCGAGCGCCGCTGCTCGATCTTCTCGCCTTTATCATCAACTTTTTCTTTACTGCGGAATACCCGATTGGCCGGTTTGCCCGGCAGGTCTGTGCGCTGTTGCTGCCGGGTTTCCGCAGGGGCAGCGCGAGGTGCAACGGGTACCGGCGAACTTCTGCGGGATTCCTGAATCATGCGCTCCCGTTCCTGGAACACGCCCTGCGGGGCGGTGTCGCGCATCATACGTTGCGGTGTTGCCGGTTGAGGCGTTGCCGGTTGTGGAGGTGCGGTGCGTGATGCCCCGGGTTGAACATCGGGTCCAACCCGGGGTTCAATCTGGGACCTGATCGGGGATACAATCCGGCCTGCATTTTCCTGTATCACACTGTCAGGAGCGACTGCACGACGTCTTTCCCCGAAGCGTGGCGGAAGTGCGGAACGGGGTCGCTCTGCTCCGGTCTGGGCACCGAAATCCGGGCGCGGCAATTCGTTCGTTGTTTGCTTGGGCACCAGTGCAAAGCGCCGCTCCTGGGCAGCCTTGAACTCGGGCTTGGAAGCTTCGGTACGCCATGGCAGATTGGGTTCGCGTGGTTGGCGCGTTGCTATTACCCGTCGTGACAGCATGCTGTCGGGAGGGCGCGTGCCATTGCGGGCGCCAGCGACCAGACTTGCCGGCCCCGGTTTTACCGGCAGAGCGCCACGGACATATACCAGCTCTTGGGTTTGCGTCACACGCACAGGCGCATCATGCACGCGGCCATTGCCGAAACGTTCATGTGTGGTGGCGATGACAGCGTTGTGCACGTGAGTGTTGTTGTAGGTGATGTGGGTCACATTGACGTTGGTGTTACGGATGACCACATTATTCACCACACGTGGGCCGCCCCAGCCGCCCCACCACGGTCTGCCGATGAAATTGGGTTGTCCCCACCATGGCATCAGGGGTTCGCCCCAGCTGAGCGCCACCCAACCCATACCCGCACTGCTGATGCCCATGGAAACATTGGGGCCTACATCGAAAAATGCCACCAATGCGGGTGCATACACCGGGTGTCTCATCACCGGTCCCGGAGCCCACGCCCAGTAACCGCCCAGATAAACCCAGCGCCCATAATGGAAGGGTGCCCAACCCCATGGTGCGTCGTCGATCCAGGTCCACTGATAGTACGGATCCCAGCTCCAGCTACCGGTACTGTAAGGTGCCCATCCGGGCGGAACGGTGTCGGGTACCCAGATCGGTCCGTAATCCGGCGCGACACGCCAATTGCCGTAGTGATCCAGGTCGGAGGCGCCGGCGACTCCATAAGGGAGATAGCGCTCACTGACCGAATCGAGCAGGCCTTCCGTGCGGTCGTAGTTCCATCGATCCCAGCTGTCGATCTCCGGTGCCACGTAGGTTTCCGCCTGGGCCACAACGGTACCCTGCACCACGATTTCCTCGGAAGGATGGATGCTCATGGCCTGCCCGCCGGCTGGAACCATCGTGGCACGCCCGCCGCGACGGGTGATGAAATGCACATCCCCATCCACGTCTACGCGGTAATAACCGACGCGGTCTATCGTGAACACCGCATTGGGTGTATCCAGCTCAACTGAATTTCCAATGGGCAGCGTGCGCAGGTCGAAGGTCACGCGACCGGAAGTGATCTTGAATTGGGTGAAGTCGGAAGTCTGGTTGACGAGGGTGAGCTGGGTATCATCATCAGCCCGGACGAAGGCACGGCTGCCCATTTCGAGTTCAAGGTCGCCGTCCTTGCCAACATACAGCGAATCGCCGACTGCAATCGGGGTATTCAACTGCGCTTCCACCCAGTCTTTTGCACCATATCTCCAGAAAGAGACGTCTCCTTCGGCGTAACTCAGGCGCATGGGACTGCCCAAATCCTTGCCGTCCTCTTGGGCGAAAACGGTCAGGCTGTACATAAAAAACAAAATGGAAAAAGTAGCGGTAATTCTGGACAATGGCAGCATGGTCATCTCCTCATTTGCTCAACCAAGAAAGTTTTCTTGGGGATGTTCGCCTTAAACCTTGTGTGTGTGTGTGTGTGTGTATATGCGTATGCGTATGCGTGTGCGTGTGCGTGTGCGTGTGCGTGTGCGTGACAAAAACAACGCTGCAGATTTGACCAGGTTGACGTACGGTCAGTCCCCCTGGTTAGAGTACCGAAACTCAAGGCCTGGGCATCTTGCACGAGTTCATTGTAGTGGTATTCCCCGGCAATAGGGGAGCACCCTGCCCATAATTAATCACTCTCAAACGTGATTTGGCAAACGACACGGGGTAAAATCGATTTTTAATTTAGCCAGTTCATCACAAATGGGCATTCAGCACAAATGAGCATACAGTGGTTTCCCGGTCACATGACCTCGGCGCGCAGAAAAGCAGCCGAGACGATGGAGTTCACCGATGTCGTCATCGAAGTGCTGGATGCGCGCCTGCCTGAAGCGAGCTGCAATCCGATGATCACGGAACTGCGCCTGCACCGCCAGCGTCCTTGCCTGAAGATCCTCAACAAGGCCGATCTCGCCGATCCGGAAGTCACAAAAGCCTGGCTGAATTTTTACAACAAACAGGCGGGCGTCAAGGCGGTGGCGCTAAGCTGCAAAAATGCCGGTGATGCCGCCAGGGTGCCCGCCTTGTGCCAGCCGCTCGCGCCTCATCGCGACAGCACCCACAAGCCGCTGCGCATGATGATCATGGGTATCCCCAACGTCGGCAAATCCACGCTGATGAACACCCTGCTCAAACGCCGCGTCGCAAACGTCGGCGACGAACCCGCCGTGACCAAATCCCAGCAGAGCCACAACATCAACGACCACATGACACTCATCGACTCACCCGGCCTGTTGTGGCCGAAGATCGAAAACCCCGACGACGGCCTCAAGCTCGCCACTATCCACGCGATCGGGCGCAATGCCACCATCGACGAGGAAGTCGCCGAATATCTCGCCAACACGCTGCTCGCGCGCTACCCCGGCCTGCTCGCCGCGCGCTACGGTTTTTCCGAGCAAGGACTGGATGGCGTGGGCGTGCTCGAAGCCATCGCAAAGAAGCGCGGCTGCCTGCTCAAAGGCCGCGGCGGTGAACCGGATATGGAAAAAGCTGCGATGATATTGTTGACGGATTACCGCAGCGGAAAACTGGGCCGCATCAGCCTGGAGACGCCCGGTACGCGCGACACCGGATTGAAACTTTCCGGCGGGCATCCTGCCTCGAGCTGAGTTGAATTTCAACGGGTCTGCTGCGGGCTAACGGAGCGCTAGAGCTATAGCAAATTGCCCCTGCTCGCGGTATTGCTTCACTTCGCACACAACTGTCAACGTGATAAAGTCATGTCCAAACATCGCCACACAATCAGGATTCTTGACCCGTTTTTTTGAAAGGATTGAATTATGAAAAAACCCATTGTTTACCTTGCTGCTGTTTCATGTTTTGCATTGAGCGCCAATCTTGCGCACGCCGAAGCCGGGGCGTGCGATGAGAATATGCACGGCCAAAATCATGGCCAGATGGATGAAATGACGTTCAAGAAACTCGACACCAACGGTGATGGCGTGATTTCAAAAGCCGAGTACAACGCTTTCAATGCCAGGCATTTCAAGGAGCTGGATACCAACAAGGATGGCAAGCTCACGCTGGAAGAGTTGCAAGGCGGGCACAGGCCAGGCATGGGGCATGGTGATGCCGGCACGATGCATGGCGATGCCACGACACATCTTGACCAGCGCTTCAATGCTGCCGACGCAAATCATGACGGCGGACTGGATCGCGAAGAAGCGAAAGACATGCCGATGTTATCGCAGTACTTCGATGAAGTGGATGCCAACAAGGATGGCAAAGTGACGCGCCAGGAATATTTTGATGCGATGCCGTTGTTGCATGGTGTCAAGAAGATCAATACCAGCGGAAAAACAAAAACGGAAACGATGTAGTCATTTCTGAAGTGACAAACGACAAGGCCGGCGTTAAGCTGGCCTTGTCGTTTCTGCGGCCCGCAGAACGGGTTCCAGCATATAGAACATAATTCAAAAATATAGCGAAGAGACCCGCATTGACTTCCATCCATAGCGTACTGGCTGCGTTCGCCATCATCCTGATCGATCTTCTCGGTCGGGCGGGACTCGACAAAGTATTGGCGTTGGCTGGCGGCCCTGCCCTGGTCGCATTGTGGGCGCAACTGCAGTCGGTGGTGGAATTGGTCGGCGCGGTAACAATGGCCGGGGTACTACAGGGGCTGACGGTATTGATCACCCAGGTGAACGAATCGCGCAACGAGCGCAGCCTGCTGCGTGACGCGCTCAAGCTGGGCTTGGGGACTTCGCTGGCAGTGGCACTGATCGTGGTGCTGGCCTCACCCGAGCTGGCGGTTTGGCTCACCCAGAGAAAAATCGAAATGGATTTGTTTTTGCTGGCCGCATTGACCGGCTGCATCTCCGTTGTCCCCGCCACGCTCAACGCTTATTGGCTGGGTAAACACCAGCAGCAGCGCATGTTGGGGCTGGCGCTGCTGACCAGCGTGATATTGCTGCTGGTCGCGGCGAGTGCATGGTTCGGGCTGCCCTTGCGCGGGCTGATGTGGGTGCAAAGCCTCTTGGGGGCTGTGATCGGCATCGTGATCTGGAATTATTTGCACAAGCTGTCGCAACCTGGCGAAGAATATGAGTACAGCAAGGAATATTTCCGCAAACTGGTCAAGTTCGTGCCGGTCGGCCTGGCGATCGGCATCATGAGCCCGGTATCGATGCTGCTGGTGCGCGGCATGTTGTCGGGCTCGCTTTCCTGGAGCGATGTGGGATTCCTGCAGGCGTTGTGGCGTTCCACCGAGTGGGTGACCGCCACCGCGGCAGGCGTGCTGTCGCTGATCTTCCTGCCGCGTTTCAGCAGTGCTTATGGCTCGGTGCGATTCAAAAAAGAGATGACGCGTGCCGGTATGATGGTGCTGATCCCGGCGGCATGTTTGCTGCTGCTGATCTTCTTCAACCAGCGCGCCATGCTGGCGGCGCTGTATGACGCGCGCTTTGTGGTGAGCGATGAGACTGCCGCGTTGATCATGCTGGGCAGCTGGATACGCATCGCATCGTGGCTGTTCCTGTTCGGTCTGTTCGCCGCTCACCGCACACGGCTGATCGTCGCCGGAGAATTGTTGTCGCTTCCTCTTTTTGCGCTGCTGCTCTGGCTGTTCGCCGAAGGCATGACGCTGGAGCGGACCGCGTTGCTTTATTTTGTCAGCTATCTGGTGTATCTCGTCTTCAACGCCATCGCTCTGATGTACTCATCGCGTAATACCGCTATTGCTCAACTGCAATCGGGAGATAAATGACTGCACGTTGATTTTCGGATTGATGCGACTCCCTTTAGCTCGCTTTTAATTCCCGTTCACTTTACCAGTAGCGTGGCCAGCCCGAGCAACAGGCCCATACTCACGACATCGGTGGCGGTGGTCAAAAAGATGCTCGATGCCGTCGCGGGGTCGGTGCCGAAGCGTTTGAGCGTAAGCGGGACGAGGGCTCCGGAAATGCCGCTGACGGTGCATGCCCCGACCATAGCCAGAAACACCACCAAGGCCAGCACCAGCGCATGCGGCGAGTGCTGCGCGCTGGCAATGACGTACATCGCTATTCCAGAGACCATGCCGACCGGCGCTCCGTTCATCGCGCCCAGCAGGCCTTCCTTCGCGACCAGTTTGCGCGAATCGCCATTTTTTATCTCGCCCAGCGTGATCCCTCGCAACGTGACCGCCAGAGCCTGGCAGCCGGTGTTCCCCGACTGACCGGCCAGGACGGGAAGGAACACCGCAAGGATGACCAGCTGGTCTATCGTCCCCTGGAAAAGTGCCACCACGCCGCCCGCCAAAAACGCGGTCAACAGGTTCAGCTGTAACCACGGATGGCGAAACATGAAGCTGCGCACCATGGGCGTCGAGATGCGCTCCTCCTTGTCGACACCGACCATGCTGCCGGCCTGCGCGGAGATCTCGAAAGTTTCGGTCTCGAAGATCGCCTGGCCGCGCACCAGGCCCAACAACTTGTTCTGTTCGTCGCATACCGGATAGACCGGATAATGGCGGGTAAGCGAGGGCTTCATGGCTTCGGACACGGACATGCCGGGCCGGAACACGAACACCTCGCGCAGCATGAAGTCGGCGAGCTGCGCCCCCGTTCGGCCAACAACAGGTCGCGCATCGTGACAAGGCCGAGAAGTTTGCAATCAGGATCCGTCACATAACCATAAGTGATGAACGCGATCTTGACCAGCTCGCGTAGTTTTTCGATCGCTTCATTCACCGTTATTTCCGGAGGGAACATGGCATATGTCGGTTCCATGAAATTCCCGATCGTGCCTGCCTCGAACGATTTGTTGCGCTCCCATTGGCGCGCAAGTTCCGGCGTGGCGCAAGTGATGATCGCCTGACGCCGCTGGTCCGGCAACGCTCGCAGAATGTCCTGGGTGAATGAAGGATTGAGGTCGGTGAGCGCCTCGAAGGCAACCGAGGGTTGTGCATTTACGAGCAGTGTGGCGGCCCTTTGCGGCGGACACGCCTTGAGTTTGGCAACCAGTCGTCGTCGCTGGTCATTGTTATTCGGCTGAGACACGAACAGGGTACCGTTCTGCATTGTCGTCCTCCTTGATTCAGGGCGCGTGAAGTGTACCCTTAAGCCAGGACAAGAATGAACCGATTTTAGTTATTAGGTCAATCTTTCACATGAGGCGAGATAATAGGCCAATGCATGATCGATTTTGGTTGCAATGCTTCCGTCGTCCGATCAGGGCATCGTCCTGCCACTCTGCATTTACGCGATGGCAACGCAGGCCATGTCGCCTAATTTGATATCAAAGGTGCACAGGCCGTGATCATCCTTGCAGTGCGGCATCAGCGGGAAGAGGATGATCGCCAGGCGCGAAATGATTCGAACCCGACTCCTTTAATTTGTCAGCATTTGTTGCGTTGTCAGGGTTGCTCAAAAAGATCTTGGCCTGTCCCCGATTATTCCTTTTGCTTCCTCAAGGTCGATTTTGCAGAAGTATTCCGCCTCCAGCCACATGACGTTAATGATGCCGAATGCCATGGCCAAGCCGACTCCAAGTACCCAAGAAAAATACCACATGATTTTTCCTTTCAATAAACGTTATGTTCGTTGTCGCGTATTGTCTCGACCGTGATTTTCCCGCGCAGCACACTGTACACCCAGGAGGTGTAGGCCAGCACGATGGGCAGAAAGATGAGCACCACCCAGAACATGATTTGCAGCGTTTTATGGCTGGAAACCACGTCCCATATCGTCAGGCTGCTTCTGGGATCCGAGCTCGACGGCATGATGAAGGGAAACATCGCGATGCCTGCAGTGAAGATCACGCCCGCCAGCATTGCCGAACTGGCGATGAAGGCGGCGATGGTTTTTTTCGCGCCGGATGCAACGATCGCCAGCAATGCGCCGGCAATACCCAGTAGCGGTGCCAGCCACAGCAAGGGATGGCCGTTGTAATTACCCATCCATGCACCCGCCGCTTTTTCTACCACCTTGTCGAGCGGAGTCGCTACCGCATTGCCGGGCAGCATCGAAACGATGCGATAACCCTCTATCCCGTTCATGATCCAGACTCCGGCAAGAATGAAGGTCAGGATGAACACCGCTCCGGTGATTCGGGTAACCCGTCGTGCCCGCGCCGCAATTACGCCTTCGGTGCGAATCTGGAGATAGACCGAGCCGTGCATCAGCAGCATCGACAAGCTGATCACGCCGGCGAGCAGGCCGAAGGGATTCAGCAGTTGCCAGAAGCTGCCGCTGTAGGTCACCCGCAGGTCGTTGTCGAAGCTGAACGGGACGCCTAGAAGCAGGTTGCCGAAGGCCACGCCGAAAATCAGCGCGGGCACGAATCCGCCCGCAAACAGCCCCCAGTCCCAGGCCGAGCGCCAGCGCGGGTCGGTCACCTTGTTGCGGTAATCGAAACCCACCGGCCTGAAGAACAGTGCGAAAAGCGTCAGCATCAATGCGATATAGAAGCCGGAAAATGCCGTGGCATACACTATCGGCCACGCGGCGAAGATCGCGCCGCCCGCAGTGACGAACCAGACCTGGTTGCCTTCCCAGGTGGCGCCCACCGAGTTGATGATGACGCGGCGTTCGTCGTCGTTCTTGCCGAGAAAGGGCAGCAGCGCCCCGATACCCAGATCGAACCCGTCGGTGACGGCGAAACCGACCAGCAGCACACCGACGAACAACCACCAGATCAGTTTCAGCGTTTCGTAGTCGAATATCATGATCGTCTCCTTAAGGGCTGCCGTATTGGCCGGTGTGCAGACTTTGCGGGCCGAGGCGCGCGTACTTGAACATCAAATACAGTTCGGCTACCAGCAACAAAGTATAAAAGCCGACGAATCCGGCGAGGCTGAAGTACACGCTGGACGGATCAAGGTTAGACGTGCTCAAATGGGTCGGCAGGATGCCACTGATCGTCCATGGCTGCCGCCCATATTCGGCGACGATCCAGCCCATCTCGGCGGCTATCCACGGCAACGGAATGCTGTAAAGCGCGAGCCTCAGCAGCCATTTCTTTTCGGCAATGGTGCGCTTCGCGGTGTAGTAGAAGGTGGCGGCGAAGATGAACAGGATGATGAAGGCTATCGCCACCATGATGCGAAAAGTCCAGAACATCGGCGCAACTTTGGGAATGGTGTCGCGCGCCGCCATCTTGATCTGCTCTTCGCTGGCATCCGTCACGTTCGGCGTATATTTCTTGAGCAGCAGGCCGTAGCCCAGGTTGGCCTTGGTTTTTTCAAAGAGTGCTTTGGTTTCATCGCTGCCGTCGCCGGCGCGAAGTTTTTCGAGCGCAGAGTATGCGCTCATGCCATTCCTGATCTTCACTTCGTTCTCATCCCGCAACTCGGTTATTCCGGTGATTTTCTCGTCGACCGAACGGGTTGCAATAAGACCCAGCAGGTATGGGATCTTGATCGCATAATCGGTACTCTGTGTGGCCTCGTTAGGAAAACCGAACGCGGTAATGGCTGCGGGTGCTTTTTCGGTATGCCATTCCGCCTCAATGGTAGCCAGCTTGACTCGCTGCACTTCACCCGCCGCGTAGCCCGATTCATCGCCCAGCACGATCACCGACAGCGCGGAAGCCAAGCCGAAGGCTGCCGCCACGGCGATCGAGCGGACCGCAAAAGCCTTGTCTCGTCCGATAAGCAGGTAATACGCACTGATGCCCAGCACGAACATCGAGGCCGTCACATAACCCGCCGAGACGGTATGCACGAACTTGACCTGCGCCACCGGATTGAACAGCAGTGCGGTGATGCTGGTCATCTCCATACGCATGGTGTGATAGTTGAATTCGGCGCCGACGGGATTCTGCATCCAGGCATTGGCGATCAATATCCACAACGCCGACAGGTTGGAACCCAGCGCCACCAGAAAGGTGACCATAAGATGTTTCTCTTTGGATAACTTGTCCCAGCCGAAGAAGAACAACCCGACAAAAGTCGACTCGAGAAAGAATGCCATCAACCCTTCGATGGCAAGCGGCACCCCGAAGATATCGCCGACGTAGTGCGAGTAATACGCCCAGTTGGTACCGAACTGGAATTCCATCGTGAGTCCGGTCGTTATCCCGAGCGCAAAATTGATGCCGAACAGCTTGCCCCAAAACTTGGTCATGTCCCGGTAAACCTCTCTGCCGGTCATCACATAAACCGACTCCATGATGACCAGCAGGAAGGAAAGCCCCAGGGTGAGGGGCACAAAAAGAAAGTGGTACAGCGCAGTGGCCGCAAATTGCAGCCTGGATATGTCAACGAGTTCGGTAGACGGAATCATGGTTTGGCTCCTTTGCGGATTGCTGTGGAAAGAGATGGGAGGCGACTTGCTGTGCGTCCACGACCTGGTCTTCAGGCACGGAGAACCATACGAACCAGATGATAAAGATTGCGACCGCCTTGAGGGCGAGTGCAAGAGAGATTTCCTGCCACAGTCGGAATGTTTTCGGTTTGCGAGTCATGGTGTTGCTCCTGACGCTAACTTGAACCTGATTATATATCCGCATATTCTAATTTATGTGGTGCAACTCCAGCCAATGAATATTCGCCTGATTTGTTGTTTTCCTGGACTTCCCTTGACAATGTGCAGGAAGGAAAATCAGTTAGCCGCGGGCACCACCGGAACACACATCAAGTACCGCAGATTCATTGAATGTGCCGTGCAAGTGCGTAGTTATTGTAATAGTTTGCAACCAAGTAGCCACGCTATGCCTTTCTGGTCCGATTGTTAGCACGTGTGTGATTGGCATCATTTAGCGCAGGACAGCTGATGAATGACTCTGTGCTGAATTTTACAATTGATGTTGACCCATGAGCTCCTTGTTTTCGCAGTGCCCGAACTCCGGATCCCATGCGAGGATCGCAATCATTCTCGCGAAGCAGCGTCATGGGAAGAGTATGATCTCTAGCCGTGAAATAATTCGAGTCCACTTCCTTTGGATGCAAACTCCGCCCTGACATGAATTTATCCATCTGTCCCCCATACCCATTTTCCCTGGCATTCGCTATGCTGCCGAGACTGACTCGCCTGTCACAATGAGCGACCTTTCCGTCAACAGCGATCCCATCATACGCTGGAACGAAGCGGGCGAAGAAAAATCCGCGCGCTGGCGTTCGGAAAGCGGCACGCCGCCGCCCAAACGCGTGGTGATCGCCGACGACCGCATGACTGCCGACGCCGCCTACCATCTGGCTTGCGAGGGCATAGCGCTGCTGTGGCGGGGTGATTTTCAGAACGCGCGCCAACTGCTGCAGGCAATGACGCGGCGCGCAAATGAAAAACCAGGTGTACGCAAAAAGAAGAAGATAGCCGCCACACCTGCCGAAGCCTTTCACCTGCATCGCCTGGCTCAATCTCAGCGCGCCCGTACCCTGGGCATGTTATTGATACCCTTCAATGCAGACCACAGCATACCCTTGCGCCGCGCACCCGATGTGCGCCAGGCTTGCACAGACGCCTATGGCCCCGAAGCAAAAGACACACCCACCGAACCGTACATCGCTTCGCTGCGCGGACTGCAGGGATTGATCGGCGCCTACGAGTGGCGCAAGAATGGCGTGGAGATAGCGGCGCTGGGCGCGCGCATCCATCCGCATTACGGCGTGTTCGCACCGATACGCGGCGAGTACATCGGACTGGTGAATGAGGCCCCGTTGCCCGAGTTGGCCGAGACCAAGTCGTTAGCATTCGATATCGGCACAGGCACAGGAGTGCTCGCCGCCGTGTTGGCGCGCCGCGGCATCAAACGCATCGTCGCCACCGACCAGGATCCGCGTGCGCTGGCCTGTGCGCGCGAAAATCTGACACGGCTGGGTCTCACCGCACAGGTAGCCGTGGTGCAAGCCGATCTCTTTCCCGAAGGACGCGCCGCACTGGTCGTGTGCAACCCGCCGTGGGTACCGGCGCGGCCGAGCTCGCCGCTCGAGCATGCTGTGTTCGATCCGGAGAGCCGCATGCTGCTGGGCTTCCTCAATGGGCTGGCTGCACACCTGGAGATCGGCGGCGAGGGGTGGCTGATCCTCTCCGATCTGGCCGAGCATCTGGGTCTGCGCACGCGAGCCGAATTGTTGGCCGCGATCGATGTGGCGGGTTTGAAAGTCTTGGGTAAAATAGACGTGAAGCCGCATCACCCTCGCGTCTCCGATACCAGCGACCCGCTGCATGCGGCTCGTGCAGCAGAACTCACCTCGCTGTGGCGGCTTGCGTCTAAATAACCGCGAATGGGAAACAGTTTTGCTGATGTTTGACTTAACCTGATAGAGTGATTTTTCGCACCCTGCCTCACTTAACCAAAGGAGAACACCATGACCAAAAACACTACCTCAACCACTGCTCCAACAACAGCTCTGGGCGGCACGCCGGTAAAACTGTACGGCGATTTTCCGCAGGTGGGCAAACCCGCGCCCTCCTTCTCGCTGGTGAACAAGGACTTGCAGAACATCACGCTGGGCAGCTACGCCGGCAAACGCAAGGTGCTGAACATCGTGCCCAGCCTGGATACGCCGACCTGTCAGGCTTCTGCACGCCGCTTCAACAAAGAAGCCTCCAGCCTGGACAACGCTGTCGTGATCAACATCTCCGCCGACCTGCCCTTCGCGATGGCGCGCTTCTGCAGCAGCGAAGGACTGAACAACGTGGACAATCTTTCCATCATGCGCGGTCGCGAGTTCATGCGCGACTACGGCGTCAAGATCGCCGACGGCCCATTGGCCGGACTCACCGCGCGCGCGGTGATCGTGCTGGACGGCAACAATGTAGTGCGCTATACCGAAATGGTCAGCGATATCAAGAATGAACCGAATTACGACGCGGCGCTGGCGGCATTGAAAGCAATTTGATCTTTCGCAGGTTGGCCGCGTAACTGCATGGCAAGCGTGCCGAGAAATCGATGCGCCGAAATGTCGAGTCTTAGATGAACTATTGGGCTGAACTATTGACCCAATGTTAAATCTTATGTTAATTAGTGCAGTGCACCAGCCAACCTGATACATCGAAGGAGAACTCAATGAAAAATCCATCACACAAACAATCCAGATATATCATCACCATCTTGATAGCCCTGGCAGCAATCACAGTCAATGCAGGCTGTTCACAAAAACCATCGGCTGAACAAACCGCGGCACAAACCCAGGCAGCAGTAGATAAGGCAGTCGAGGAAACAAAAAAGCAAATGATTGCCGAGCAGGAGGCAGCAAAAGCAAAACAGGAGGCCGACCTCGCTGCGCAAGCTGAAGAGAAACGCAACCAGGAAGCGGCTGTTGCAACTGCTAAAAAAGAGCTCATTGCTGAACAACGCAGGGCTGCAGCAAAAGCCAGGTCAAAACATGCTTTGGCAAGTCCGGTCCCTCCACCTCCGCCCGTGCCAGCAGAAAGAGTCGTTTGCACAAATTGCGGTGTCGTGGTGTCCGTCAATGCGGTTGAAGCGGAAGGCCAGGGATCAGGCTTGGGCGTAGTTGCAGGCGGTGTTGTAGGCGGGTTGCTGGGCAATCAAGTCGGCAGCGGATCAGGTCGTGATCTGGCGACCCTCGCCGGCGCGTTTGGTGGCGCAATTGCCGGCAACAAGATCGAAAAAACTTCAAAGAAGACTACGTCGTACGATATCACTGTAAGAATGGATACGGGCGAAGAACGTATCGTTCATCAAGACACGGTTCCCAATGTAGTAAAGGGCGACAAGGTCAGGATCGAAAACGACGCAATCGTTAATTATTGAGCACAGAAATAATGCGGCGCACTACATCGAACTGTTCGGCGACATCAGGAATGAACAGGTTTACGATTGCGCGCTGGCCACATCGAAAGCTATTTTAAATTTCGCAGGATGGGTGGGGCGCAGCATCATGCAGCGCAAACTACATCCCGCCCATCCGCTTGGCGAATGAGGTTGCATAAGCGGGCGAACGGAACTGGAGGATCGGGTCGTTCGTTGGCTCGATTCCGTCGCTCATCACCAACGGGTCGAAGTTGATCTTTTCGCATTCGGCACCCTTCTGCGGCATCGCCGAGGAAATCGTCAGCGTCCCTACCTTCACCTCTTTGCGGTTCGCGGGCCACGCCAATGTCGGGTCGTCCACCGGGTCGCCGGGTTTGCCGAGCGCGATCACCATGTCCCAGCGCAGCGGCCCCTGTTTCGTCCGGTCGATCAATGCCTGTTCGAGAAAATTCGGCGGCATGGACTTGAGTTCGGCATCTGACAAGCGCTTTTCCCCGTCCTGAGGAACAAAGCGCCAGCGCACCAGCGTGGTTTTGTTGGCGCGATTGACGAACTTGAAGGTATGGATGCCGAAATAGGCGCTGTTGGCATAACTCACCGGTGGATTGTTATTTGCCAGAAAATCCGCCTGTGCCAGGTTGTCGGGATGAGTCGCCTTGAATGCCTTGATCTTCTCCGGGTCGGGCTTGCCGGTTGCGGGATCAGGCTTCATTGCGACCATCATGTCGAGAAAAGTACGCGGCTGTGCAGCACCGAATATCGGCGTGTTCAACATCGTCATGTGCTGCGATCCGCCTTTCGGCAAACTGAACTCCAGCGCCATGCCCCGTGCGCTTTTTGCGACATCCGGCGCCTTGGGATTCCCGCCCGCCAGCGAGAAGCGCGCCACCACCGGCACCGGACGCCCGGAGAACAGCGCCGAGCGCGAATAGGCAGCCGCCGCCTTGTGCACTCCGACAAATTCGCCTGCCGCGCATGTTCCTTTAGTATGGTTGCGGCGCTCGCCCGGCGTGACGCCAAACACATTCTCGATCGAGCTCACCACCTGATCCGGCGTCACCTCTGCCTCCGCCGCGATACCCGGCGGCGTTCCGAGAGCCAGCACACCTGCAAGCACCCATCTCTGCAACTGATACTTGCCGACAAAAATCCCGACTGTCATGTTGGAAGTCATAGCGATGCTCCTATAAGAAAATGACAAGTTCATAACATTGCTCCTTACTGAAAGAAAGATGCGAAGCCCGTGACCTTCTTCGCAGTTCGGCATCAGCGGAAAGAAGGTTATCACTAGCCGCGAAATAATTCGAGCTAGACGCCTTTATCTCTTTATCTGTTCCGCTCTAAAAAAGTGCATGCAACAAGCCGGCTCACACAGCCTTCACCCCAGAATAGTGCAAGAGTTCTGTACTCTTGTTAAAAGATTTCTCGCCACTTCACCATCGTTATAAAGCATTTTGATCAGGCGGCAAGGCCTTTTATGAACTTGGAAATAACCACAAATATTTTATGGCACGGTATGTGCTGAAATGTTTTGGCCTGACTTCAACCTTACCAACCACTCTCGGAAAATCATGCGCTCAGAATCTTACTACCTCAACACGATTGTAAAAACACTCGGAAATGAACTCGATATCGATGTATGCAGTTTGTACACATTGAATCCCAATGGTGATCAACTGGAACTGGTTGCCACCAACGGATTAAGCCAATCCGTCATTGGTGCACGCATGTCGACCAAGCAAGGGTTGACCGGCGTCGTAGCAAGAACGCGCCGCTCCTTATCGGTAAAAAACCCGAAAACCCACCCCAACTATTATCATATTCAGGGTTCTGGAGAAGAAAAATACCAGAGCTACCTGGGCATACCGCTCATCAAAGATATGAGAATGTTTGGCGTGTTAGTCGTACAGACCATCCGGCCAAAATTATTTTTCATGAAAGAGGTCAAGATGCTGCATGAGGCAGGATATCGTGTCCTTGATGTTATCGCCGAAACTGCGTAGTGCCACCCTTGGACTTACGGTGGCCCGCATAAGGGGAGATTAACCCTTTAGCTGATTCAAAATCCCATCAGCAGCAACCACAGCGGCAATGTCAGCGCGGACAGCAGCGTGCTCAGCATCACTTGTGCGGCGATCGTGTCTCCGTCGCCGCCCATCCGTTTCGCCAGCACATAAGCCACCGTGGATACCGGCAACGCAGCCAGCAATACCGGGATGTGAAAATACACGCCGCTCAGCCCGAACGCCGAAGCCAGGCTCCATGCGATGGCAGGCAACATCAGCAGCTTTATCGCCACGCCATACCACAGCGTGCCGGGATGGCTGTGCAGCCCCTGCAGGCGTAGTCCCGCGCCGACGGCGACCAGGCCCAGCGGCAGCGAGGCTTCGGACAATAAACCCAGCGTGGAATTGAGCATCGTCGGCAACGGAATACCGGCAAGGCTGAAAGTAATGCCGCCCGCAGTGGCGATGATCAGCGGGTTGAGCAATATCTCCTTGAGCCAGTGGCTCTCGCTGTGGCGCGCCAGCATCAACACCGAAGCGACGTTGGCGAGGGGCACCATGAAGCCCATCAACAAACTGATGGCGGCGAGTCCCTCCTGTCCGTGCAATCCCCCGGCAATCGCGAGGCCGACATAGCTGTTGAAGCGGAATGAAGTTTGAAAGGTCGCCGAGTAAACTTTTGACGGCGCGCGGAACAGGTATTTCGCGATATAGCCCAACACGATACCGGCACACATGAACAGCGTGGCGACGACCAGCATCGGCGTCGCGGCGCGCAGGTCGATCTCGAAATGCGAGAGGGTATTGAACAGCAGCGCGGGGAAGAACACGTAATAGATCAGCCGGTCCATTTGCGGCCAGAAGTCCTCGCGCAGACCGAACCAGCGGCGCATGGCAACGCCCAGCAGGATCAGCAGGAAGATCGGGATGATGGTTTGCGCGACGGACATGGTTGTTCAGCACTCCAAAAGTTTTTTGCGTTATATGGGGACAGACTTAGCTAACCCGGCATACGTCTTTATTATGTATCCGGGTTTGAGCTGTTAACTCCCCGAATTGATGCTGGCCCCATTAGCTGAGGGAGATGTACTTGATGATCTGGCGCTTGGCCGGGACGATGTTGTTCATGCGGAGCATCGACAATACGTATGTGCCATCGTGTTTGTTCGGAAGTGAAATATCGGCTCAAGCTTAACCTAAAGTGTCGAACTATGGGAGGCAGGCGCAACTTCCGGCGCTGGGCTGCGGGTACTGCGCGGAGCAATGTGTGGAAGCGTACAGACCACTGAATCGGTTGTATCGGATGATCCTTTTCCTGCAACGATAGGAAATGAAAAATGAAAATCACCATGAAAAAGCTGCTGTCTGAACTCAACAAGGATCTGGAATGGGAATACGCGGCGGCTATCCAGTATGTGCAACACGCGGCTGCGATCAACGGCGCTCAATACGATTCCATTCAGAAAGAACTGCTGATCCACGCCCAGGAGGAAATGCATCATGCCGTCATGATATCCGAGCAGATCGACTTTCTCGGCGGGATACCTACCGTGGATGTGGAAAAGCGCGAGATTTCGGCGGACAGTGTGAAGATGCTCAAGCAGGATCTATGGGGTGAGGATAACGCCATCACACGCTACAAGGAGCGCATCGGGCAGGCCGAGGAGCTTAAGGAATATGGCTTGCGGCGCGTGCTGGAAGATATCCTGATCCAGGAAGAAGAACACAAGCGCGACATCGCCAACGCGCTTGCGAAATAGCGGGTGCCACTGCCGGATAGCTTTCCGGTCAGTGCAGCAGCAGCCGGCTGCATGATATTGTGAGCGGACTTTTCGATCTAAAAGGATCCTCTTCGGATTAATTTTCTTGGACACTTTCATTTCATTGTCTCCTCGGGGAAATTATTCGCAGCTGGGCTAACCCTGTCGGGTTGCAGCGTAACGCGCTATGCTGTGTTCGCCAAGTACTTCCAAGTTATAATCAGTGACCTTTATCCGAGTCTAGATTCAACCGAAGATGAGCGAACTTGAAACCAGGAAAAATGCTGCTCCGACTGCGGATGACTGGGGTTCACGCAGCCACGTTCATACGCTCTTGCTGATGGCGGTGACCGTCGCCGGGATTTATCTCTGTTACCAGATGGCCGCACCATTCTTTCCAGCGTTCACTTGGAGCTTGGCGCTAGCAGTCCTGTTTGCCCCACTCTATCGGTGGCTTGAGCCGAAAGTAAAATACCCCAACCTGGCCGCCACAATCTGCGTTCTGGTGGCCACTCTGATCGTGGTTGTGCCAGCGATGTTCGTGGCGGAGCGGATAATCGGTGAAGCCGCCAGGGGCGCGGAAACCATCAAGACTATGGTCGAATCTGGAGAATGGCGCCGTGCCTACGAGGCCCACCCTCTCATTGCGCCAATCGTCCAGTGGATAGATCAGCAGCTCGATCTGCCGGGACTGATCAATAACGCCGCCTCATGGCTGACGAGCACCGCCTCTTCTTTTCTCCAGGGATCCGTGCTGCAGTTGATTGGCATTGTTCTGACCTTTTACATATTTTTCTATTTCCTGCGCGACCGGGGCGCCGCGCTCGAGTGGCTTCGGTTCCTATCGCCACTCCCGGCGGAGGACATGAACCGAATTTTTGACGGTGTCAGTGATACCGTTCATGCGACCGTCTACGGTACATTTGCCGTCGCCATTGTGCAGGGTACCCTGGGCGGACTGATGTTTTGGTGGCTGGGCTTGTCGGCGCCATTGCTCTGGGGAATTGTGATGGCGCTGCTTGCCGTGGTGCCGGTGCTGGGTGCCTTTATCATTTGGATTCCTGCGGCCGTCTTTATGGTTTTGGAAGGCAGCGGAGGGAAAGCCCTGCTGCTCATCCTTTGGGGTACGTTTGTTGTCGGCGGAATCGACAACTTGCTGTATCCGATACTGGTTGGAACCCAGTTGAAAATGCACACTGTTCTCGCGTTTGTTTCTCTCGTTGGCGGGCTGATTGTTTTCGGTCCATCCGGCCTGATACTGGGTCCCGTGATATTCACAGTCACCAGAATACTCCTGGAAATCTGGAGCAGTCAGAATACGGCCGAAAAAGAAAACGACAAGGCTGGGTAAAGCCAACCTCATTTTTAAGTGATGATCCAGACTCTGCCCAACATAGAAGCCGCCAGCCTGAACAGCAAGTCTTGATCGACATCTGATCGTCGCAAGGATGGCGGGAGCTGGCAGCATGTTGCGCGGGCTATGAAAACGGAGCACCGAATTTTCGAATTGATGCAGACCCCATTGACTATTTAATTGGTCAATCCATGATAACCTAATGCAAGATCAAAGGGGGACATGGACATGACTACGAAAATTCACATCGTTATTGCCGTTCTAGCTGCGGGATTAATCACGAGTGGTTGCGTCAGCACCGGCACATTTGAAAAGATGCAAGCAGGGAAAAACGACGAGATCGCGACGCTGCAGCAGCAGAAGGCTGCCCTGGAAAATCAGAAGATCGCAGTGGAGCAGGACAACGCCGCGTTGAAGCAGCAGATTGCGTCACATGAGCAGCAGAACACGGCCATGCAGGAACAGGTCGGTTGGCTGGAGCAACAGAAGGCCGCTTTGCTCGCAGCCAGCCAGCAGCGACAGCAGCAGTACGATGCGCTGGTGCGGGGCCTGTCGAAGGAAGTGGAGAAGGGCCAGCTCCAGGTGCGGCAGTACAAGGACATGCTGACAGTGGATCTGGCAGAACAGATATTCTTCGACTCAGGCCGGGCGGCGCTTAAGCCGGGCGGCAAGGAAGTATTGAAAAAGGTCGGCGAGGCACTGAAAGGGTACGAGAACAAAGTCATCCGGGTCGTGGGCCATACGGACAATGTGCCGGTCGCCAAGTCGCTGCAGAGAACGTTCCCGACCAACTGGGAGCTTTCGGTCGCGCGGGCGACCAACGTGGTCCGCTATCTGCAGGAAGTCGGCATACCTCCCCAGCGCATGGTGGCCTCCGGCAGGTCTGAATACGATCCCGTGGCTACGAACGACACATCCGAAGGACGGCAGAAGAACCGCCGCATCGAGATCATGCTGATCGACCAGAGCCTGGCGAACGAAATGGAAAAGTCGACCAAATGACGCCCGTTACAGCAGCGGGATAATCGAGGTGACCTGGGCTCCGTCCCTAAATCACTGGGTGATGCTGGCGCGGACAGTGCTGCTTTTAGCTTTGAAGGGCTATCGATGTTTCGGATGTGGTTTTATCAATATCCAGCTGCACTTCACAGTACTCATTGCTTTCGCTGGTGGGGGTAGGATCGTCCGCACAACTGCAACCACCAAGCACCCCCTGATAAAAGATTCCCGCCTTTACGCGGATGACATTTTCCATCTCGGCAACACTATTGATCATCACGGTAATCGGGGCGGCGGTGACATAGTTGCCGGTTGACAATCCCTGTTGCAGGGGCAGATGGTCGTCACCCAATTGCGCGATCTCCTGCATAAGGACTGCTTCAAAAGAAGGCGTTCCCCATGCACTCAAAGATTTGCCGAGTCGAATCATCAATCGTGTTTTCCTCAATTATTCGATACTGAGCTGGCCACATTTACTCTATTAGCTATTTACTTCCGGTTTGTTGCGCCGGAAAATTATCCGACCTCGACCTCTTCAGCGCTCTATAATCCATTGCCGCATCCGCGCGAAGCGGGCTCGCCGAGCCGCTGAAAAATATTCGGGTTTGGTTTATTCCGGCACGCCCTGCCACAACATGTCGTAGCCCAATTCCTTGCTGTCCGTGCACAGCTTGCCCAGCGCCGTGAATTTTTCCTTGAACACTTCGTCCGCATGCGACTTTTCATGTTCCTCGAAAGACTTCCAGTAAGTGACGATAGCGACATGGCTCTCCGCTGCCTTATGCCCGCTCAAAGAGCCTTCATCAGAAACGAAGCCGGAGAACTGGAAAACCTGTCCGGCGACGAAGCCGCCCTTATCCCCGCCGTAAGTATCTTTAACGACATTGCACATTTCGCCCAACGCCATCTCGACATCTTCCATCGCAACACCGGGCCTGAGTTTGACCGTATTGAAAAGCATTTTCACGCCGAAAGGGATTGTAATTGGTGTAAACATAATAATCCTCCTGAATGAATAAATTCTGAACCGGGCTGCCCCGGACAACCATAAATAGCCATGTCAATATTGAATAATGTATCCGAAATAAATCTATTTGAACAGACCCCGATAGTTCATCTGATTTCAGCGTGACGCCGGCACATATGAACAACGTGGCGACGATCAGCAGGGAGACCCGAATGATGGTTTGCGAGACGGACATGCTTGTTCAGCATCCCAAAGATTTTATGCATAAATTGATGCTGAACCCGATAGCATCCCTGTGCCCATCTCCTATGCTTTTGCCAGCGCCTGCAACACCGCCTTGAGCAATTGCCAGCAACGCGCGACAGACTCTATCTCCACACTCTCGCCGGGTGCGTGCGCGCCGCGGATGTCGGGACCGAAGGAGATCATGTCCAGATGCGGATGGCTGGCGGCGAGCAGGCCGCACTCCAGTCCGGCGTGGATCACCTGCAACGAGGCGGGCTGGCCGAATTGCGCGGTGTACACCTGCTGGCACAGATCAAGCAAAGGTGATGACGGATTCGGCGTCCAGCCCGGATATGCGCCGTCTTTCCAGGAACGCAGCTCGTAACTGGAGGCAAAGGAGACCAGCTTGTCGGCCAGCGCATCGGCGCGTGCATCCTGCAGCGAGCGCACCTTGAACGTCGCTTTGAACGCGCCCTGTTCAAGGGCAACCACGCCGAGATTGCTGGACGTGTCGGTCACGCCGGGGAAGTCCTCGCTGATGCGAGAGACACCATTCGCGGCGATATCGAGGAAAGCGAGCAGCTGTTGCTGTTCTTTGTGCGCAATGGATGTGTCCGGTGGCGTGTCGTAATGCTTGCACACGAACGACACATTCGCATCCACCTCCGCGAACCGCGCCCGCCATGCCTCATGCCGATGCCGCACCCACTCATCGATATTCGACGCCATGGCAACGGGCAGCGCGCACACCGCGAACGCCTCGCGCGGGATCGCGTTGCGCGCCGTGCCGCCCTTCATCTCGATCAGGCGCACGTCGGTGTGTGCGGACAGATCGCGCAACGCCTCCGCCAGCAGCTTGATCGCGTTGCCGCGCCCGAGATGAATGTCGATGCCGGAGTGGCCGCCGCGCAGTCCGGACACTTCAAACCGCAGCAGCGCATAATCCGGCGGCACCTTTTCCAGCGCATTCTGAACAAGTCCGTCATGGTTCGATACATTCCCCGTTCGCCCTGAGCCTGCCTCTCTCTCCGTTCGTGGTGAGCCTGTCGAACCATGAATGGACGGAGTCATTCTCCCTTCGACAAGCTCAGGGCGAACGGACTTATGTGAATTGCGCACCTCCACATCCACACCGCCCGCGCAGCCCAGATAGAAATGTCCCCACTCCTCGGTATCCAGATTGATCAGCGTCTTGCCCTGCAAGGTGCCGGGCGCCAGCCCGCGCGCACCGTCCATGCCGCATTCCTCGTTGACGGTGAGCAACACCTCCAGCGGCGGATGGATCAGGCCCGGCTCTTCCAGCGCGGCCAGCGCGAGCGCGACGCCGATGCCGTTGTCCGCGCCCAGCGTCGTGTCCTCCGCGATGACCCAGCCATCGCGCACTGCAACGCGGATCGGGTCGCGCTCGAAGTCGTGTTGCGTTCCGGTGTTGGCCTGGCACACCATGTCGAGATGGCCTTGCATGATCACGCCGGGCATCGCCTCGCAGCCGGGGCTGGCGGGCTTTTTCAGGATCAGGTTGCCTGCGCCATCAACGACGGCAGTGATGCCGCGCGCCTGCGCCCACTCGATCAGATGCTCGCGCAGTGCTTCCTCATGCAGCGAGGAACGCGGTATCGCGCATAGCGTGGCGAAGTGCGCCCAGACGGAACGCGGTTGCAGGTTGTCCAGATTGTTGGTCGTTGCCATCGAAGCACACCTAAAGAAAATCGCCCTTGTGGGCGAAGCATGAAAACGTTGAGAAGCGAACTGGAGTCAGAGTAAGAAAAAAACATCAGCCTGTTCCAGAATATTACATGGCTCGTTTGCCTTTGGTTCAAAAGCCGCAGCCAATTAGCCTGCCCGCCTAAATTGTGTACAATCACGCAAGAGATGCAATAACGGCGTTATCTCAAGCCATCAAGGGCCGCGTGAATAACAAACTTCGATCAAAGTTCGGTGAAATCAACAACAAGGAGCAAATGATGGCAAAGTTTACACAATTAGCGCACACGGTATCGATAGCGGTCATGATTGCAAGTCTGTCCGGTTGCGGCGAGGGCGAGAATAAGGCCTCCACTCCCCCGGTACCGACCGCCCACCCGCTCACCGTTGGCGGCTCTGCCTCCGGACTTGCCGGTGGCGAACTGGTACTCCAGCTCAACGGCGGGGATGATCTAACCGTCAAAGCTGACGGCGAATTCAAATTCCCCAAGTCATTAACCAAAGGTAGCGCTTACGCCGTCACCGTTAAAACATCGCCTGCCTTACCTGTCAAACAGACCTGTACGGTCAGCCAGGGCAGTGGCAGCATCGCCGGCTCGGCAGTCAATAATGTCACCGTCGCCTGCACCACCAACACCTACGCCGTCGGCGGCACCGTCTCCGGACTCTCCGGTAAAGGACTGGTGCTCGAGCTCAAGGATGGGAACGAAGTAAAGATCGCAAAGAACGGCAATTTCATCTTCCCCGGCACCCGCCTGCCCGATGGCAGCGACTACAACGTCGCCATCAAGACAACGCCGGCTGGGCAAAAATGCATAATCAAAGCTATCGCCACCGCACCTGACAGCGATACCATGAACATCGTCGCCGTCACCTGCAAAAAAGGCCGCCGCTAATAATTGCCATCCCGATGAGCCTCTGATTATTTCCCGCAGGGGATTAAATCAGAGGCTCTTTTACAAACCACGCTACAAAATCTACTTCGAAAACCATTTCGATCCCGGCCCCTTTAATTCGTTGCCGAACCATCATCAAGCCACCAGCGGCTCAAAACAAATGTGATGCTGACTCCTTTAATTCGCGCTGGATTTCGTCGAGCGAATTCTGGCGCGGAGAAGATTCTGGCAGGTCAGACGGTCAGAACGGTCGATCCGGTCGTCTTGCGCGCTTCGAGATCGCGGTGCGCCTTCGCCGCGTCCTTCAATAGATAGGTCTGGTTGACGTGGATCTTCACCTTGCCCGAGCCGACCACATCAAACAGATCCGCCGAATTTTCCTCCAGCAGGTGCCTGGTCGCAACGAAGGTGGCGAGCGTTGGCCTGGTAACCAGTAACGAGCCCTTTTGCGCCAACACCGACAGATCCAGCGGCGGAACCGGACCGGACGACGCACCGAACAGCACCATGAGGCCGCGCGGCCGCAGGCAGTCCAGCGATTTCATGAATGTGTCCTTGCCGACCGAGTCATAGACCACGGACAGCTTTTCACCGCCTGTAATCTCCAGCAACCGCGCCTGAAAATCCTCACGGGTATAGACGATCGGATGGTGGCAACCGTTGGCCTTGGCCAAGGCCGCCTTTTCATCGCTGGATACGGTGCCGATCACGGTCGCGCCCAAAGCTGCGGCCCACTGGCAGACGATCAACCCGACGCCGCCGGCCGCGGCATGTATCAGGATCGTGTCGCCCGGCCCGACCTTATAAATGTCGCGGATGAGATAGCGCGCGGTCATGCCCTGCAACATCATTGCCGCCGCCGTGCGGTCGCCGATGGAGTCCGGCAGCTTGACCAACCGATCCGCCGCGATAAGCCTTGTTTCGGCATAGGCGCCGATCACCGATGCGTAGGCGACCCTGTCCCCCGGTTTCAGATGGGTGACGCCGTTGCCGACCGAATCCACGGCTCCCGCCGCCTCCATGCCCGGCACAAAAGGCAGCGGTAGCGGGTAGAGGCCGGTGCGGTGATAGACATCAATGAAGTTCAGCCCCACTGAGGTTTGCTTCAGCCTGACCTGGCCAGGACCCGGCGCGCCGACCTCGATCTCGTCCCATTGCAACACCTCGGGACCGCCGGTCTGATGGATTCTAATTGCGTGTGGCATTAGTGAAACCTCCCTGGAGAAAGAAAATAATTTATTCAATCATAACTTCGAATCGCTGTCTTCGGCTCGTCTTCTGCCCGAGTTGATCTTCTTCATTTCCATCGTGGCATCATGCAACTATTTCCAGCGCGCCAACCGCCAAGCCTGCTGCTGCTTCGCGTCGAGAAAAGTCCACGCAACAATCCGGCTCTTCTTCTGCCCCTGCGCCATCTCTATCGTTCTGTTTTCCAGCGCACCCGCATATTTGATCGCGCGATAAACACCGGGCAGGCTGGCCGACTTCGAGATCAGCGTGGTAAACCACATACAGCTGCCAGGAAACCGCGCACTTTCCGCTATCATGCGGCACACAAAAGCCTCCTCGCCACCCTCACAGCAAAGCTCCACACCCTGCCCGCCGAAATTCAGCACCGGTATTTTTTTCTTGTTGGACTCTCTGCCAAGATTCTTCCATTTGCGCTGCGTGCCTGACCTCGCTTCGGCCAGCGACGCATGAAAAGGCGGGTTGCACATACTGAGGTCGAACACCTCATCCGCTTGCACCACACCGTTGAAGATCGCCGCAGGTGACGCTTGCAAACGCAGTGTTATCGCATCGCTCAAGCCCTTGTTCGCATCCAGAATGCGTTGCGCGTTGGCGATTGCAGCCGGATCGATATCAGTCCCGACGAACTGCCAGCCATACTCACTGTGACCGATGAGCGGATAGATACAGTTGGCACCCACACCGATGTCGAGTACCCGTATCGAGTCACCGCGTGGGATGACGCCGCCGTTGCCGTCAGCCAGCAGGTCGGCGAGGAAATGAAGATGATCTGCCCTGCCCGGGATGGGCGGGCACAGGTACTGCGCCGGGATATCCCACTCCTTGATGCCATACACCTGATTTAGTAACGCACGGTTCAAGGCTTTGACGGCAGATGGATCGGCAAAATCGATAGACTCGTCGCCATATTCATTCAGCGACACGAATGCCGCCAGCTCCGGACTGCCTGTGACAAGCCGCTTGAAGTCGTAACGGCCCCGATGTGGATTGCGCGGATGCAAATTGGTTTTTTCGGCAGGTGCGGCCATGTCTTTCGCGGTGAATGCACCACGCTGCTTATCTTTCATGTTTCATGCCTGTTTGACCTGCTCAGAAAAGCGTGACCTTGCTCCGATTGTTCGCATTAGTTGGACGCGCTAGGGTTTCCGGAATAACTCGTCGAGCGGGTTCTTGCTTGCAGGGGCGTTTCCGGAAACGCGCTTCGCGGCGAACTCTTCCTCGATGTTGTCGCGATAGTAGCTCCATGCCGCTCCCGAGCTGCTGAGACTGCGCCAGGTTTCCTCGCCGACGGCGCCGTACTGCAGCATGCTGCCGTCGTCGAGCTGGACCTGCAGCATCCGGGCGGGCGCATCGTAGCCGATCGCGCGCAACCTGCCCGAATTGATCTTCTTCATTTTCATCGTGGCATCCTGAAACTATTTCGAGCCTGGCCCCTTTGATTAATTAGTTTTGACTTGTTGCGGCTTGCACATCGTATTTACTTCTTCCAATGCATTTTTCAGCCTTGCTGCATCGTCTGATGAATTGACGATGAGAAGTATCCTGATCTTATCCGTGACCACATCGCCCCATCCATTATCTTTCGCATATCCATACTCATCTGCCATCCACAAATCGTCGCGAGGTGCATCCCAGTATGCCCCCGGCCCATGTGATGTATATTTTGTGTAGTTACCCTCTCTTAGATTAAGCACCGATATGGAAATATTATTGCCGCCCTTCCTCCTGGGTTCCTCAAAATAGACGGCTACCCCGCTAAGGTCGCCCCCTTTGGAAGTTATTTTTCCCAATACCCCGAATTCATCCCGATTGATATTCCGGAAATCAATAACAGAGTTAATCTTGAAATCCTTCCATACAGAAAAGAGATTGCCGTATTGGATGTGTAAAATCTCGTCAACAACCAACCGGCATCCGTCAAATTTTGCAGTCCTTTCTATGCCTTCAGGGTTTCTATTCAATGGGGTCGTTGTTTCCACAGGCTTACTCAATAAATCAACGATCCATTTCTGGGTTTCTTCGAGCTTTGAATGGCTTGTAGCATCACCGGGGGGCGGCTGATTCCCGGATGTATTTCCATCAACGGGCTTGGGCACGACTCCTGGAGCCGGAGAAGTTGGAGAAGCCGCTGCGTTTACGGGTGCGCCGCCTTCCATCTTGCAAGCCTCGGCAGGAAGTTGAACTACTGTCCCGCCCTTGAGTCTGCAATCGATCGCCATATCCGCTGTATGGCCGACGCCGAGCGGCGCGAGGGTAAACAATATCAATATAGCGGGGCGCAACATTTTCGTTAACATGCTTGATCTCCTTGAGTTGTTTTGAGCCTGAAAATCAACTAGTCGGCTCCATTGATTCATGCCGCCCCCGGGCTGCTGAGACTGCGCCAGGTTTCCTCGCCGACTGCGCCGTACTGCAGCGTGCTGCCGTCGTCGAGCTGGACCTGCAGCATCCGGGCGCGCGCATCGTAGCCGATGGCGCGCAGCTTGCCCGAATTGATCTTCTTCATTTCCATATGGCGATCATTGGAAGTTGAATCCGGAATTGTGATCCGCCTCTGCCTTTGCCTGTTGAGCAAGCTTTGCGGAAAGTTTGAACGCTTGCTCGGCGCCCGCCGAGTCGCCCTGCGCAACGCGTGCCTGGCCGATCACCTGCCAGTTTTCGGCTTGCACACGATGTTGACGTCCGGCGAAACTGTTCGATTTGCGGGCCAGCGTGATTGCCTGCGCATACTGTCCTTGGGCGAGGCGCACTTGCGCAAGTTCAAGCCACAACCAGGGATTGCGCGGTTCGATACGCAGCGCGCGCTCCAGCGATGCCCCTGCCGCTTCACGCTGCCCGGACTCGTTATCGGTCTGCGCCCGGTCCAGCAACACGATGACGGCGCGGTTGCCCGACATGGCGGATTTCGGCACCGGTTCAATAATGGCGCCCTCACTGGGTTGCCGGGGTTGTGTCCCGGACGGAGTGGGTATTGTTGATGGCTTTGTTGCCACGCCCGCACATCCGGCAAGCAACAGCAGCCATGCCGAGACAAAAAACCAACCGAATCTGTTTTTCAATTGAATAACCTCTGAAACCAATTTTTCTTCCCTGTATCCTGCTTGACCCCAGGTTTCGCATCGGGCTTCGCAGACGAAGCGCCACAGGGCGACGTCTCTGCCGGTGCAGAACCCTTGATGAATGGCAGCAACATGCCTGCCTTGCACCCTTCATCATAACGCAGCCCGCTGACCGGATCGACATTAACCATCTCGATCTCCTCCGGCATAGCAGGCTGCAGCGGCTCAGGCTGGATGTTCTTCATCATCTCGCCCCAGACGGTCATGGCCCCCGAGGCACCGGTCAATCCTGAGGGCTTGTTGTCATCGCGGCCGACCCATACCACCGCCACGCGGTCGCCGGTGTATCCGGCGAACCAGCTGTCGCGCAGATCGTCCGTGGTTCCGGTCTTGCCTGCCACATTCATTTCGGCAGGCAGCCAATTGATCAATGATTGCGCAGTACCCTCGCGCACCACACCCTGCAAGGCCGCTGTCAGCAGATAGACCGGCGCCGGTGCGGCGACGGGTTCGACGTTAAGCGGATAACGTTGCAGCGGCGTGCCCTCCGCCGTGACGATCGCGCGGATGGCACGCAAGGGCGTGCGGAAGCCGCCGTCGGCAAAGGTCTGGTACAGCTGCGCCACTTCGATCGGGGAAAGTTCAAAGGCACCGAGCAGCGACGAGGCAAAAGGCGGCGGTCGCCGTTCGATGCCATACAGGGGTAGCTTGTCGAGGATATGCTCGACACCGAGTTCGATGCCCATACGCGCGGTTGCCACATTATAGGAATGAGCCAGCGCGGTGCGTAACTGAACCTGACCGTGGAACTGGCGATCGTAGTTCTGCGGCTTCCAGTCGGTAGTGCTGGGCTGACGCCACACCAGCGGGCTGTCATCCAGCGGCGTGATCAGCGTATAGCGATTCGGATTCTCAAGCGCAGTCAGGTACACGATAGGCTTGGCCAGCGAACCGATCTGGCGCTGTGCATCGATGGCGCGGTTGTATCCGGCATAACGCGCATCGCGCCCACCCACCATCGCCTGTATCTCGCCGGTCTGCGTGCTGCTGACCACCACAGCCCCCTCCAGCGTATTGGCGGCAAACTTGCGCGCCTTTTCGATCTCCGCAAGGCGCGACTTCAAAGCCTCCTCAGCCTGGTGCTGGACGAACGGATCAAGGGTGGTGAAGATGCGCAAACCTTCGCTGCGCAGATCCTCTTCACGATAGTCGCGCTCCAACTGGTGATGAACAAACTGCAGGAAAGCCGGATACGGCGAAGTGCCGGCGGGTGCACGTTGAACCACACCCAGCGGTTTCTGGCGGGCCGCAACGAATTGCGCCTGCGTGATGACATTCTGGCTCACCATTTCCTGCAACACCACGTTGCGCCGCTTCAGTGCCAGTTCCGGATGTTTGCGCGGGTCATACACCGTCGGTCCTTTGACCATGCCCACCAAAGTTGCGATCTCCTGCGGCCCCAGCCGGTCGAGTGGACGATCGAAATAGAAATAGCTGGCCAGGCCAAAGCCATGAATGGCGCGGTTGGCATCCTGCCCAAGAAAAATCTCATTGAGATAGGTTTCGAGAATCTCATCCTTGCTGTAATGCATCTCGAGCAGCAGCGCCATCAGCACCTCCTTCGCCTTGCGCGACAGCGTGCGTTCGGAAGTCAGTAAAAAATTCTTGACGAGCTGCTGGGTGAGCGTGCTGCCGCCTTCGATGCGCTGACCGGTGACGGTCTTGTACAGCGCGCGTGCGATACCGCGCGGATCAATACCCCAGTGTGTATAGAATTTCCGGTCTTCGGTCGCAATCAGCGCGTCGATCAGCGGCTTGGGAACCTCGCTGAGCCTCACCAGCTCCCGGTCCTCGTTATGGCCGGGATAGATTCCGCCGATAAGGGGAGGCTCCATGCGCAACAAAGGCAGATCGACATCCTTGCTGCCGCGCTGCTGCAGCAACGACACCTTGCCGTCGGCGAATTCGATGCGCAGATGCTGCAAAGGCTGCGGGCCATCCCCGAACACAAAGTCACGGGTCGTGAACTCGATGCCATTCAATGTGTTTTTGTAGGTCGCCGCCTCGTCCGGCTGCGGGTTCTCGTGATACCCGATAGACTTGAACTCCCCGACGAATTGCTCACGCGTCAGCTTCAGCCCCGGATACACCTCCAGCGCACGGCCATAGACACGCGCAGGCAAAGCGAACTTGCGGCCTTCGAAAGCTTCGCGGATGGTAACGTCAAGATAGTATATGTAGCCGGATAGCCCCAGCAAAAGCAGCAGCGCGACCAGGCGCACCGCATTACCGGGCAACTTGAAGTTGAAGCGAGATTTCTTCCGGAGTGGGGATGCCGACGTCATTGATTATTACCTGCAAAGAAAATGGTGTGCATATCTTAGCCGATGGCGCGCAACCTGCCCGAATTGATCTTCTTCATTTCCATGTTGGCATCCTGGAACTATCGCGAGCCCGGCTCGATTAATTCGGTTAATCAACCTTCGTTCCGCATGGGCACGGTGTGCCCACCCTGCCCGGCTGCAACAAGATGGCGAATCATGTAGACGAGATAGAGCGAGAGCACGGCAGCGAAGAAGCACCAGACAGAGACGTAGGCATAACCATAGGCCGCCGATGCCAGCACACTGGACAAGATAGCCAGCCCCCCGAAGATCCTGATCAGCCTGTGGCTGGAGAAGAGCAGCGGCACAAGGATAGTCAGGGCATAGAGCGCAGCCGGCGTGATCGGTAAGTGGATGGAGCTGCGATAGGGAAAGGAAAAATCGTAGGTGATGGAGTGTTCTCTCACCGCAACCGACATCCACTCGGGATGGAAGAGCATCACAGAATAGACCAGCGCACCTGCGAAAGCGCCGAAAATGGCGCAGCCGCCAAAGACCCTCTTGCGAATCTTCCCGGGCTCGACAAGGTAGCTGCTGAGCGGGAGCCACCACAACCATAGAAAATGCGAGAAGAAGTGAAACCCCAGCGCAAATGGCACCGCTGCACTGGCATTCCCCGCATCGAGCTCCTGCCATACCCGTCCCTCGAATGCCTGTTGTAAACCAAAGAAGATAGGTACCAGCGCCCACATCAGGTATGGGGGATGCAGCCGCTTGGCCTGCTGCACGGCATACAGACCAGTGCTCACCAGCACGGCAGCGGCGCTATAGCTAACAGATGCGGAAAAGCACATTGAACAAAAGTGTCACTCGTAATTATTATTCTCGCCGAAGCCGCCATACTGCAGCATGCTGCCGTTGTCGAGCTGGGCCTGCAGCATCCTGGAGCGCGCATCGTAGCCGATGGCGCGCAACCTGCCCGAATTGATCTTCTTCATTTCCATGGTGGCATCCTGAAACTATTTCGGGCATGGCTCCTTTAATTCTCCTATTGCCCAACTATTTTAATTGTTTTATTGCGCGGCATGTACGGTAACGCACAGAACAACGAGGCAATATCTTCCAAAGTGCGGTCGTGAATCCGGTTGGATGCAGCGCAATGAATTTTATCAACCTTGTCTGCTGGTTGATTCGAGTCCGACCCTGGGGTCCCCTGAATTTTCCATCCCTTGTGCAGTTGATTTTCTGCCCTTAACAAATGAAGAGAGAGGCAACAAAATGTTACAGAAAGACTTGAACGAAGAAAATAAGGAAATTAAGAACTTGGCCTATGAGCTTTATGAAAAACATGGCTTTAAGAATGGCAATGATTATGTTGATTGGCTTGAAGCGGAAAGGCTGGCGAGAAAACACCCCCCGTTGATACACAAAAAACATAGGTCAAACTTGATGGCTGTCATTGCGGGAATATTGTGCGTCATTGTGGCGATTCTTTTATTCATGCTGTTTCAGCCAACGCCCAAGATGGAGCTGTCCCAAAAAAGCTTGTCCCAGTTGAAGCTCATGATGCTCGTGCTTGATCCAAAGCCTGATGAGGAGGTAGCCGTTTTCGGGGACACGCATTTTGATTTTGATAAATCAACGCTTACCAGTGAAGCCAAGGCGCTCCTGGATAAGGATATTCAAGTCTTGAAAGATAATCCAAAAGTGAACGTCCGTATGGCGGGATATACCTCCGCTCAAGGCACGGAAGAGACCAATCAAAAATTAAGCGAAGAAAGAGCAAATACGGTCAGGGATTATCTGACCGAAAAGGGTATTAAAGCAGAAAGAATCACGGTGATCGGATATGGCAGGACAAAACCGGCATTGTATGAAGTGTCCCCTGGTGAAATTAATTCGCCGGAAGCAAAGGCCAATATGCGGGTTCTTTTTGAAATTGTCGTGAAATAGAAATTATTGGGGTCGGGTTCGCAAGAGTTAAACGGGCTAGGGTCGAGTTGTTTTCAGCAACTCAACTGAGCCTGCAAACTTAATTGCGATGCTGACCCCTTTAGCTCACTCCGCACTTCAAAAATAATGCGATGCTGACCCCATTAGCTTTGGCGTGAATCACGCCCGATTCAATGTATGGATTCGACTGCAGCGCTTTTCAATATTGCGGCATTTGAGGCGGGAGAGGGACTTTAGAACAACCGTGGTCTGTCCCCGATTGCTCGTTTCAAACTTAATTGTGTTGCCCCCGTTAATTCCATTCCCAACAATTCCGATTGAGATAAACGTCGGCATATCACTAGACTGGCAGCTTGCCGCACGCCAGATTGGCCGGAATGGCAATGTCCATAAGTTTTGGATTGGACAGCACCAAACTGTTCATCAGCGCGATATATTCCTCGCGCGAAGTATTGGCCAGACGCGGGTTGTGGCGCTTTTCCTCGCCTATGCTCGAAACCGTCCAGCCCTTGTAGTCGTGGGCGGGGTAGATCAGGGTATTGTCGGGCAGTGTGAACAACTTGTCGACGATTGAGTCGTATGACTTTGCTGCATCACCCTCCTGAAAATCGGTACGCCCGGTGCTGCGTATCAACAGCACATCACCAGTGAACACCGCGCGGGGTTGATCGGGGTTCAGCACGAAGCTAAAAGATTCGTTGGTATGGCCGGGGGTGTAGAGCGCGCGCAATTTCACGCCGCCGACGTCGATAAGGTCACCTTCGTGCACGTGCTCGGACACACATTCGGCGCGTGTGAATTCGCCCATCGCGGTCACGCACGAGGTCGCCTCGCGCAGGTCGCCAAGCCCGGTGACGTGGTCGGCGTGGATGTGAGTGTCGATTGCGCGTACCAGCCGCAAATCCAGGTCGGCAATGGCTTTCAGGTAATCAGTTACTTTCTCTTTGACCGGGTCAATGATGAGCGCCTCGCGCCTGACACCCGCTGCGATGAGATAGGTATATGTGCTCGACTCCGAATCGAAAAATTGCCGAAACAACATGATTGTTTCTCCTTATTTAAGGCCAGGGTTTACGCTCAGTAGTACCGTAGCGTGCTGCCGTCGCCGAGCCGGACCTGCAAGCATCCGGGCGCGCGCATCGTAGCCAATGGCGCGCAACCTGCCCGAATTGATCTTCTTCATTTCCATGGTGGCATCCTGAAACTATTTCGAGCCTTGCCCTTTAATTTTTGCGTTTGGAAAACTATTGCGATGCTGACCCTTTAATTTTCTCTCACCGGCCCTATATCACTCGCGATGCTGACCCCATTAGCTTTTTATATCAGTACTGCGGGTATGCCGGAATTATCGTACAGTTGCCAGCTATCCACCAGCATCTGGAAAACTATTCCTTCCATGGCCCGTTCAATCCTGAAATATCAGATTCAACCTGCTATCATCCTGCGAAGCCAGACCCCGCAATTCTACTGACCCCGCAATTCTACTGATGCCATCCAGAAATCCAATTCAGGCAATCGCATGACCGAACAATTTATCAACGTTGGCTCACTTATCAAAGACGCGAATGATGGCCTGACAGCGGAGGAACAAATCGGGCTGAAAATGCAGCTGTCAGAAAAAATACAGCAGCTCAGCACGCTGGCGGACTCTGCCCATTTGCAGCGCGCCCGACTGCAAATGGATATCGCCGAAATCCTGAATGCTTTGGAACGCAAGAAAGAAGCATGGGAAATTGCACTCGAGGCATTTGCAATATCCATGCAACAAGAATCCTGGCAGGATGCAGTCGAGGCGTGCAACGTGCTTTATCAGGCCGGTCATGCAGATTCCATAGCGGTGCTGGGCATGGGCATCTGGCTTGCCATTACCTTTCCGGTTGATCCAGAATTGACGGTGGCCATGCTGGTCCATGCGATCGACGAAATGCCAGATGATTCAGACGGTGCCGCAGTGGCGGCGATCACCGGGCGCTATGTGGTTGATCTGCGCGCCGAGGACGACAAGCATGAGAGCCAGGGCTTCCTTGTCGATAATCTCATTGCGATGGTGGCCAAGCGCCATAGCCATGTGCAAGACCAGAATGCGATGAACATGTGGCTGGACCGGCTGGAGCTGCGTGATCCGCAGGTGTTTCTGCCGCGCATGGCACTGGTTGTAGATACCATCGTCGGTGACAAATGGTGGTTTGATCGTGATGTATTGCGTGGCAAATTGCCTGAATAGTATTAGCTCAAACTTGAGCTGACACATTCCTCCGTATAAATCCACGCGACCAATGAAGTCTGACCCTATGGACTTTTTATAGGAGCGCTACTTCTGCTTGTCAGTTTTGGCAGCAGGCTTGGCGGGTTTTCGCACAACGAAAGTCGTGCCGGTTTGTTCGGCAAGCAAGCGCGCCTTCTCGGAAGCGCGCATCAACGCCTGCGGGGCTTTTTGCAGGTCGGGGTCTTTCAAGTGGGAAACGGGGGCTTTCATTTGTACTGCCTTTCATCAAGCAACACGGGAGGCGCGTCGGAATTATCGTACAGTTGCCAGCTATCCACCAGCACCTTGTAGCGTTCGAAATTTGCAATGCCGTGCGAGAAGCGCCGACGGATGACCTCTTCGGGGACATTGTGTCCGCCCTGTATCACACGAGTAGCCACGCGCTCCAAGGCGAATTCGACATCCGGCAAGGACAGGAAGATCAACTTCACCGCGTAGCCCGATGAGCGCCATACGGGAATCATCTGCGCGTAGGTCAAACCGGATAGCGTCGTCTCGAAAGAAAAACTTTCGCCGCGTCTCGCATAGTCAGCAATCGTTTCCAGCATTATCCGTCCCGCCTTGAAAGCGGCCAAGTCCGGCGCAAAAGGCGACAGCCCGGCGGCGATCAAATCGGCATTCACAAAGTTTGGCAACACCGCATCGGTCGGCAAGAACTCGCGCGCAAAGGTCGTCTTCCCCGCACCGTTCGGCCCGGCGATGATGACGATGCGTTTGTTGAGTGCCGATGTGCTCATGATTTCCTTCTAATGCAAAACTATTGCGATGCTGACCCCTTTAATTCCACTTTAATTCCACCTCCGTCCCTATATCACTCGCAATTAATGTTTGTATGTCGAGTTGCAATATGGATGTGCTAATTGTGCATTATCAACACCACCAGCCCCGCCTTCGCGCTTTCTCTCAATGTGATCTGTTGTTATGGAATTTACATGCAAATATCCTCCGCAGATTGCACAAGTTGGCGCACCAGATAGCGCCTGCGAAAGAAACACTCTTGATTTAATCTCTCTCGAAAAATCTTGAGATGAGCCGATCTCTTGTGAAAACGCCTCTCCAAGTTTTAGATATGAAAACCTCGGATCTTTCAGGCTTGCTTCAACTGCATCTTTAATATTTTTCTTGTTCAATTCACGAATCATAAGTAGAAAAAAGTCTCTTACGTATTCATGGCTTGCCAAGGCACCTCTATGTTTACGCACAATTTGTTGCACGAGTTCATCATTGGCAAGTAGAAAACTCTCAAATTTCTTTCGAACATCAACAAAGGCATTCCACAGATTTTTCTTCTCCAACTCAATCACCAAGGCAATAACTGCATAGAAGGATGCAACCTTATGCACACCATCTTTAGAATAGAAGTAAACCACCGGATGCAGTCCAAGTGAACTTGGATAAGTACTATTAACTCTTCTTGCTACCTCATGACATCTTTTCAGCAACCGTAATGTGGTCTCACCATCGTCTTCTCTTGATTTTTCTGAATGAGTGGTACTTATTTTCTCGCCGTCAATTTTTATTCCATTTGCTATACAGACAAAATCAAGAACCAAGGCTAATGCATTAGCAGACTTTAATTTTCCGCCAACAGGAATATCCAATGTCTTAATTGGACTTTTCAGTCTAGGTACGAACAATAATTCATGTATCTCTTTAGACAGCCCCTCAATCTGCCCTTGTATCTCCTGGGGGAAATCAGCCCAATATTTGTGCCCTTGACCAGCTCGGAATATAGCGCGCGTTGCAATGCCATAGGGCTGCTTTCTGGCACGAAGAATTTTTAGCTCTGTTTGATTTATAGGGGATGCTTGCTGATTTATCGTGAAGAATGATTCTTCTGCCTTAAGCGCACTTCCATTCACCCATTGCAATTGAATTGCCAGAGCACCTAACTTTTTCGCGCGCTCAACAATGTCAGAACGTACTTTTTCCGGATTTGTATTTGCAAGTTTATAATCCCCAAAAGAGCCAATCTCCTTTTCAATCAGCTTTCGGGTTTTTTCTGCATGCTCTATTTGATCTTCTGGAATGCGCGAATCGAAGAAGGCTTTTGAAATATCGCCGCCACCATAATCGTCGTTAACCCAAGCCGCGAGAGCACTGATTCTGTGTGAGCCATCAATTACGAATGTTAGATTCTTATCACTACGCCAAAGAATTACGGCTGGTATCAAATCATCATTCAAAAAGCTTTGTATAAGGTTACAAATCTTCTTCGGGTCCCACTCACTTGTTTCACGTTGAAAATCCGGCTTGCGCAAATATGAAAAAAAGAACTCCCCTTTTTTTAGATCATTCACTGATAGGGTGTCCTTCGGCCTACCCGAGGGAGCGTTTGCTGTTTCATCAGTTTCAAAATCTGCTCGAGGAACTAGAGCATCCAAATTTACTTTCTGAGACATCTCATCCCCTCCAGCCAGTTCATAGGGTCAATTTCACCGACTAATCGGCTTATACCGAATCCGCTTCGGCTTCGCGCCTTCTGATGAAACTACTGGTGAAACAACTAGCCATCCCACTAAGCAACCAGAAGACGGTTGCCAAGTGGGTGGTTATAGCCATTCGACCAAGCCGCCATAATACGGCGGCAAGTCATTGGTTATTCCCCCAGCCTTTTTCTTGTCCGATCATTCTATCTTTATCGGCTGATAGGCTTGTAGCGTATTCGTTTGGGTTTGGCTCCTTCCTCGCCCAAACGCTTACGCTTATCAGCCTCATACTCTTGATAGTTGCCG
>Ga0097691_1000223_pt1 | contig 52769 bp, 49 predicted proteins | sample NGESurdeep072012_8_FD_72858 | JGI IMG/M metagenome (GOLD analysis project Ga0097691, IMG submission 72858) | Arctic peat soil microbial communities from Barrow, Alaska - NGEE Surface sample 210-1 deep-072012 | ecosystem: Environmental > Terrestrial > Soil > Wetlands > Peat ...
TCGAGTCATCGAACGAAAACGTCAAGGGCAGGTCCTTGACCTTGACGCGAACGGCCGCGAGCGGCATGCGCCCACCCTGTGCCGGCCGCGCCAGCACGAACACCGTATCTTCGGGTGCTGCGCGTGCGGCAAGCGCCGGTGCAAGCTTGACTGTCCCGCTCACGCTTTTCGCCTTCGCAGCGGCGGTCGCAGTCGATGACTTCGGTGCGCCCTGTTGCTTGTCCTGCGCGATCGGAGGCGACGACTTCGGCATGCCCCCCTGCTTTGCCTGCGCTTCCTGAATGCTCGCGCGAACTGAATTTCCCATTTCCGAATCCGCCGGCAGCAGCGGCAATATCCGCCTCCAGTATTCGATCGCCTTGGCGAAATCGCTCTTTTCGAACTCCACGGTTCCGGCCAGGGCCAATGCCTTGAGATTGTTGCCGTCAGCCTGCAGCGCGCGCCGCACCAGCGCTTCCGGTTTACCCTGCAGGGTCTGCCCCTGGGCCATGGCCAGGCTGTCGGCGTAGTCAGCCAGGAGCTGCGCATCCTGCGGAAACTTGGCCTCGGCCTTGGCATAGGCGGCAGCTGCCTCACCGTAGCGCCCGAGCGCGTTGTAGGAGCGGGCCAGCACGACCCAGCCTTCGCCGTCATCCGGGTTCGACTCCAGCCGCTGCGCCAGACGCGCAACCATGGTGTCGATCTGCTCCCGCGTGAGCTGATGGGGCGCACCCTGCGCAGCGTTTTCCTTTCCCGGCGCCAGCCCTTGCGGGTTGCCCAGCCCCAGATAAAGCGATACCGAAATGAGCGGCACCGCCACCGCGACTGCAATGGCCGCTGCCTTGGAACGTTTGACGGGTGCAGCCGCGTTGGCCGAGGGCACATCGACAGCCTCCAGCAATCCGCGTTGCAGGTCGCCGCGCGCCGCCTCCCATTGTTCGCGGTCGATGCTTCCGGCTGCAAGGTCGGCGTCGAGTTCGGCGAGCTGATCGCGGAATACGGCCAGGTTGGCTGCGGCGCGAGACGCACTGCCGCCGGAGGCCGCGCGGTTACGCACCAAGGGGGTGACCAGGAACGCGAGCGCCAAGCCCACCAACAGCGCCGCAATGACCCAGAACAGCGTCATCGGCGCTCCTCGGGGGAATCGAGCAATGCCTGCACCCGCGCCTGTTCCGCCTCGCTCAGGGGCTGCTGCGGGGCCGCCGAACGCCGCCGCCGCAGGAGGTAATAGAACAGTCCTGCCAGCGCCCCAAACAACAGCGCGAACGGACCGAACCAGAGCGGAACCGTGGTCGCCTTGACCGGGGGTTTGTAGAGCACGAAATCGCCGTAGCGCGCCACCATGAATTGGAGAATCTGTTCTTCGCTCATGCCTGCCTTCAGTTTCTCGCGGATCTGGTTCTTCAGGTCGATCGCGAGCTCGGCGTGCGAGTCGGCGATGGTCTGGTTCTGGCACACGAGGCAGCGCAATTCCTCCGCCAGTGCCATGGCGCGTTTCTCCAGCGCCGGGTCGGGGACGGCCGGCGGCGCTTCCTTGGCGAGCACGGACCCGGCGAGGATGAGTCCGAACAACAGCACGAACAGCTTACGCATTGCCGTTCAGCTCCTTCACCAGCGGCAGGATCTTGTCACGCACGACCTCCGGGGTGACGGCACCGATGCGCTTGTAGCGGATCACGCCGGCCTTGTCGATGACATAGGTTTCGGGAACCCCATACACGCCGTAATCGATGCCGATGCGGCCGTCACGGTCATAGGCGGATATCCGGTAGGGGTTTCCCAAGCGCGCCAGCCAGGCGAGGCCGTCGGCGCGCTCGTCCTTGTAGTTCAGTCCGAGCACCGGCACCACGCCGCTGCGCGCGAGTTCCAGGATGGTGCTGTGCTCTTCGCGGCAGGAAACACACCAGGAGGCCCATACATTCAGCAGCCACACCTTGCCCAGCATATCCTTTTGCGAAATGGTCTTGTCCGGCTGCTCCAGCTGCGGCAAATTGAACGCCGGCGCAGGTTTGTTGATCAGCGGCGAAGGCACCTCGCGCGGATCGAGCGTCAGGCCGACGCCGAGTATCCCCACGACCACGGCGAACACGGCGAGTGGAATCAGAAAACGGGCACGCAGCATGGTCAGCGCGCCGGAGATGCGTTGAGGCCGGCCGCGGTGGTTAGCTGCGCCGAACCCGCGCGTGCTCTGGCGCGATAGCGCCGATCGAAGGCCGCGAGCAGGCCGCCAATGCCCATCAGCAGGCAACCGCCCCAAATCCAGCCGATGAAAGGCTTGTGATAGATGCGCACGACCCAGGCCGTCGGGGTAATCGAGTCGCCCAGCGCAACGTACAGGTGGCGCGTAAAGCCGGCGTCGATCGCCGCTTCGGTCATCGGCATGTTTTGCACGGTGTACAGGCGCTTTTCCGGATTCAGCGTCACCACGGGCTCGGCGCCGCGCGTCACTTCGATGGTGCCGCGCTCCGAGGTGTAATTCGGCCCCTTCACCGCGTTGATCGCCGTAAACCGGAAGGTGTAGCCATGTAAGTGCGCGGTATCGCCCACTTCCATGCGCACGTCGGTTTCAGCCTCGTACCCCTTCACCAGCGCTACACCGACGATGAACACCGCTATGCCGAGATGGGCGAGCAGCATGCCGTAGTAGCTGCGCGGCAACTGCGCCAGGCGCGCGCCGATTCCCCCTTTCGGCGCATGCGCGAGTTTCGCTTTGAGGTTGACTACGCTGGTCGCGGCGATCCACGCCGCCAGCAGCAGGCTGAAGCCGACCATGGTGCTCCAGTGACCCATGGCGAGCGGCACAATAATCGCTGCGGCGAAGCTCACCGCCAGAGCCCAGCGCAGGCGCACGGCCAGTTCCGGCAGGCTGGCCTGTTTCCAGCGCGCCAGCGGCGCAATGCCCATCAGGAACAGCGCCGGCGCCATCAGCGGCACGAATACGGCCTCGAAATACGGCGGTCCGACAGAAATCTTGCCCAAGCCGAACGCATCGAGCACGAGCGGATAGAGCGTGCCCAGCAGCACCGCGCCTGCGGCGACCAGCAACAGCGCATTATTGGTGAGCAGCATCGATTCGCGCGACACCAGCGCGAAGCGCCCGCCCAGCCCGACCTTGGACGCGCGCCAGGCGAACAGCGTGAGCGATGAACCCACCACCACCGCGAGGAAGACGAGGATGAAGATGCCGCGCTTCGGATCGGTGGCAAAGGCATGCACCGAAGTGAGCACGCCGGAGCGCACCAGGAACGTCCCGAGCAAACTCAGCGAAAACGCGAGGATCGCCAGAAATACGGTCCAGCTCCTGAACGCGCCGCGCTTTTCGGTCACGGCCAGCGAATGGATCAGGGCCGTTCCAACCAGCCAGGGCATGAACGAGGCATTCTCCACCGGATCCCAGAACCACCAGCCGCCCCAGCCGAGCACATAGTAGGCCCAACCGCTGCCAAGGGCGATGCCCAGCGTGAGGACGGACCAGGCGACGGTGGTCCAGGGACGCGACCAGCGCGCCCAGGTGGCGTCGAGCCGGCCGTCGATCAGCGCCGCCATGGAAAAGGCGAACGCCACGGAGAAGCCGACATAGCCCATGTAGAGCATGGGCGGATGAAACACCATGCCGGGGTCCTGCAGCAGAGGGTTGAGGTCGCGGCCGTCGGCCGCCGCGGGCAGCAGCCGTTCGAACGGGTTGGAGGCAAACAGCATGAACAACAGGAACCCGACGCCGATCATCCCCATGACGCTGAGTACCCGCGAGACCATCTCCTGCGGCAAGCTGCGGCTGAAAATGCTCACGGCGAACATCCACAGTCCCAGCATCAGCGTCCACAACAGCAGCGAACCTTCGTGGCCGCCCCACACGCCGGCGACGCGATAGGCGAGCGGCAACTGCGTGTTGGAATGCTCGGCCACGTATTTCACCGAGAAGTCATTGGACACGAAGGCATAAGTAAGGCAACCGAAGGCGAGTGCGATGAACAGGCACTGCGCCTGTGCCGCAGGCCGTGCGAGCGCCATCCACGCGTCATTGCCGCGCGCCGCGCCGGCAAGCGGCAGGGTGCTCTGCACCAGCGCGATGCAAAGCGCGAGAATCAGGGCGAAGTGTCCGAGCTCGGGAACCATTATTTTCCTTTCGGCGGCGGCACCACCGACTGCGCCGCGGTCTTGGCGGTTGCTTGGTTGAGCGCATCCTGCGCGGCCGGCGGCATGTAATTCTCGTCGTGCTTGGCCAGCACCTCTTCGGCACGGAACAGGCCGTCCGGTCCGACCTTTCCCTGCGTTACCACGCCTTTTCCCTCGCGGAACAGGTCGGGCAGTATGCCGCGGTACACCACCGGAATGCTCTTCGCAGTATCGGTCACCACGAAGTGCACGGTCAAGCCATCGGCTTCGCGCTTGAGGCTGCCTTTTTCCACCAGGCCGCCGACGCGAAAGCTCTTGCCGACCGGCGCCTCATTGGCGGCGACCTGGCTCGGCGTGAAAAAGAACACCAGATTTTTCTGAAAAGCGGAAAGCACCAGGCTGGCGGAGAGCGCCAACCCGGCGACCCCGACCCCGATCAGAACAAAACGTTTATGCCTCGGTTTCATGATTTCTCCTGCGCGCCGCGTAAAATTTGGCCAGACGCTTGATCACGCCGCGCCGACGCATGGCGAGCGCCACGATTTCGCCAATAAGCACGACCAGGGTCACGGCGTAGGAACCCCACACGTACAGCGCGTACCCTCCCATCGCCAGAAATTCCGACCAGCTGTGCCAGTTCATGCTTGTCCACCCACTTCCTCCATCACCCACTCGGTATGGCGCTCGCGTTCGAGAATCACGCAGCGCACCCGCGCCAATACGGCCGCGATGCTATACATCCAGAAACCCAGCGCCATTATCAGCATTCCGATCAACATCGTCGTCGCCATGGACGGCGCACTTTTCATGCTCACCGACGCGCCCTGGTGCAGCGTGCTCCACCACTGTACCGAATAATAGATTATCGGAACGTTGATCACGCCCACCAGCGCGAGCACCGCGCCAGCCTTGTCCGCCCGGCGCGGATCATCGATCGCAGCCTGCAGCGCCATGAAACCTATGTACAGAAACAGCAGGATCAGTTCCGAGGTCAGGCGCGCGTCCCAAACCCACCAGGTGCCCCAGGTCGGCTTGCCCCACAACGCGCCGGTCCACAGCGCGATGAAGGTAAACAACGCGCCGGTCGGGGCGAGCGCGGTCGCCACCATCGACGACAGCCGCGTATTGAGCACCAGCCCCACCCCGGACCAGAACCCCATCACCAGGTAGAGAAACATCGACATCCAGGCTGCCGGAACATGGATGAAGATAATGCGGTAGGCCTCGCCTTGCTGCGCGTCGGTGGGGGCGACGAAAAAGCTGAGATACAGGCCCGCGGCGCAAAGCAGCGTGGCGGCAGCGGCGAACCATGGCTGCAGCGTGCCCGCCAGCGGATAGAAGGTCTGCGGCGAGGAAAAATGAAACCAGCTGAATCTTTCCGATTTAATCATTGCTCTTTCATTCCATCGCTATGCGCAGGGCCGCGGCGCTCGCCCAGGGGGCAAGCACGAGCGCCAGCGCCAGAAATCCGCCGAGCAGCAGCAGATGCGCCTCGGCCCCCGTGCCGGCCGCGGTCGCGCCGACCGAGCCGGCGCCGAAAATCAACACCGGCACATACAGCGGCAGCACCAGCAGCGCGACCAGCACGCCGCTGCCGCGCACTCCCAAAGTGAGCGCCGCGGCGACGGCCCCGATCAGGCTCAGCACCGGCGTGCCGATCAGAAGCGACACACACAGCACGGCGAGCGCGTCGCCCGGGAGGTCGAATTGCAGGCCCAGCAGCGGTGCTATCAGCACCAGCGGCAATCCCGATACCAGCCAGTGCGATATCACCTTCCCCATGACCAGAACGACCAGCGGCTCGCCCGCGAGCAGCATCTGCTCCAGCGTCCCGTCCTGGTGGTCGGGCGCGAACAGCCGCGCCAGCGACAGCATGCAGGCGAGCAACGCCGCCACCCACAACACGCCGGGCGCCATGTTGCGCAACTGGCTGGCTTCGGGACCGACGCCGAGCGGAAACAGGCTCACCACTATGACGAAAAACACCAGCGCATTGGCGACGTCGCCCCGGCGCCGAAATGCGAGCAGCAGGTCGCGTCGCAGTACCCAACCGAGCGCCCTGATCATGCGGCCAGCAGTGCCGCAGTATGCGCGTCGAGATCGACGCGCAGCACCGCATGCGCCACCACCTGCACTTCCTGATGCGTGGTCAATACGACCATGCCACCCGAAGCGAGATGCGCGGTGAGCAGACGCTCGAGCTCCAACACGGCTCCGACATCGAGCGCGGAGAACGGTTCATCGAGAATCCATAAAGGCACCGCCGGGGAGAGCGCGAGTCTGGCCAAGGCCACGCGGCGCCGCTGTCCCTGAGACAGCACTTTCGCCGGCAACTCGGCGCAATGGGCGACGCCAAAGCGATCGAGCCCGGCGAGCATGCGCTCGGCTTCGGCGGACATCCCTGCCAGTGCTGCCGCAACCTGGAGGTTTTCCAGCGCCGTGAGATCGTCCTTCAGGGCATTGAGATGGCCGATGAAGACGAGATTCCTCGAATACTCCTCGCGTTCGGCACGGATCGGCCGCCCGCGCCAGCGCAACTCCCCCGCGCTAGGCGTAAGCAAGCCGCACATGATGCGCAGCAAGCTCGTCTTGCCGCTGCCGTTGGCTCCAGCCACGCGCAGCAGCTGGCCGCGACCGAGCCTGAAGCTCAGTTCGCGGAATAGCCGCCGTTCGCCTCGCGTGCACTCGAGTTGTCGCGCTTCAAGCATTGCCGCAGTGCCCTTTCAAGATGCCCGCCCACAAAATTCTCGTTGACGCAAGCCAGTGTAGCCGTATGCATAGGGTCCAATTTTGCGCTGCATCAAAAGTCCCCCACCTACCTCGTCATCAGGCGCACGCCCCTTCCGGCCAGGAAAATGGACTTCAGGCTGATCTCATGCCGCTCGGCGGCGCGAATTAGCTGGAGTTGAACGTGACGCCGACGGAATTACCGGCATTCGGCGAATATCCGTCCGACAGGAAGGATCGCGAGGAGCCGGCGACAGGCGCAGGCCGCGATTATAGGGTGTTTGGGGCAGCGAGGAAATGGTGAGAAATACTACTTCAGGGGTATTTTTTGCAAGAGTTCGCGCAAAATTCCTGGCAAATGAACCTCCGGGCAGGAAGCTGATCTAATGGCGCCATTCACCTATGAAGTTTCTCCCGTGTCAGGCGCCGGAACGGGGGTCGGGGCCTGATCCGGATTATCCACAGTCGGAACAGCGTTTTTCTCCAGCTTGCGCAGTCGCTTTTCTTCCTGCTTTTTCCTCTTCGCTAGGTCCTTCTGACGCTTTTCATATTGGTAGTTAGGCTTTGCCAATTTGTCATCCTTCCAGCTGGTAGGCTTGATAGTTGAAGTTCGAAGTATACGGCCAAAGCGCCGGTCTGTAAGCCGGCATTTTGCGCCCACTCCGAAATGGCATCAAGCGAATCAGCAGCTTATGGGCAAAAAAATATTGCTATCCTGCGGCCCCGCATAGGGATTCGGAGCGCAACCCCGCAGCTCAGTTCACTTGGCCGGTGCGGGCGCGGACGCGGCCGCAGGCTTATCGAAACTCACCGTCGGCGGGGTGGCGATGGCCTTCTCGTTCTCGACCGCAAAATTGGGCTTCACCTGGTAGCCGAACGCCATCGCCGTCAGGTTGTTGGGGAAAGTCCGGATCAGGGTGTTGTATTCCTGCACCGACTTGATGTAGCGGTTGCGCGCCACCGCGATGCGGTTCTCGGTGCCTTCGAGTTGCGCCTGCAGGTCGCGGAAATTCGCATCCGATTTCAACTGCGGATAGTTTTCCGAAACCACCAGCAGCCTTGAGAGCGCGCTGGAAAGACCCGCCTGCGCTTGCTGGAACTTGGCGAAAGCAGCAGGATCGTTGATCAGTTCGGGCGTCGCCTGGATGCTGCCCACGCGCGCGCGCGCCTCGGTCACCTGGATCAGGACTTGCTGCTCCTGTGCCGCGAATCCCTTCACTGTGTTTACCAGGTTCGGCACCAAGTCGGCGCGGCGCTGGTACTGGTTCAGCACTTCGGACCAGCTGCCCTTGATCTGTTCGTCGCCGCGCTGCATGTTGTTGTAACCGCAGCCGGAAAGACCCAGCGCGACTGCAGCCAGCACTATGACCCATATTCTGCGCATGTGAATTCTCCTCGATATGACTCGTTCCCTAGGTGCGGGCGCGGATGTGGATTTCAAGCCGCTGCTGCGCACCTTCAGGTCTGAGTATGCAGTTCGCCATGCAATTCCGCCATGGTGCGGCGGGCGAAGCAAAGATCTTCCCATGCCTTCGCCTTGTCCGGCAGGCTGCGCAGCAGGTAGGCCGGATGATAGGTGACGATGAGGGGCACGCCCTGATAACGGTGCAGGCGGCCGCGCAACGAAGCGATGCTGGCGTCGGTGTCGAGCAGCGTCTGGCAGGCGAAGCGCCCCATGGCGAGGATCAGCTTGGGCCGGATCAGTTCGACCTGGCGCGTGAGAAACGGCGAGCACTGCGCCACTTCCGCGTGCTCGGGATTGCGGTTTCCCGGCGGCCGGCACTTGAGCACATTGGCGATGTAGACGTTCTCCCCGCGCTTCAAGTCGATGCCCGCGAGCATGCCGTCGAGCAATTTCCCCGCCTGACCAACAAAGGGCTCGCCGCGCGCGTCTTCTTCGGCGCCTGGCGCCTCGCCCACCAGCAGCCAGTCGGCCTGCTCGTCGCCGACGCCGAACACGGTCTGGGTACAGGTTTTGCGCAGGCCGCAGGCCGTGCACGCGGCGACTGTCGCCTTGAGTTCGGGCCAGTCCATGCGCGCGATGCGCCCGGCGCGATCGTCCGCGGCCGTCGCGGGTCGCGACGTGGCCGGCTTCGCGACGCCGGCCGGGACCGCGGCGTCCGAGACGGCGAAATCCTGCTCCTCCCCCCTCTGCGCTCCCGCCTCCCTGGCTTTCAGCCGCCACAGGGGCGTCAAGCCGATTTCCTCGAGGAACAATTCCCGGCGCGAACTCATAGCGGCAGGCCGAGTATCAGCGCGTCCTCGCGGCCGGCCTGCGCAGGATAGTACTCGCGCCTCAAGCCCACCTGCTGGAAACCATGACGCTCATACAGCCGTAGCCCGGCAACATTGGAGGGCCGCACTTCCAGGAAAATCAGCCGCGCGCCGCGCCCGCGGGCGACTTCGCACAGACGCCGCAGCAACAGGCTGCCGTAGCCCTGCTTTTGGCAGTCCGCGGCAATGCTGAGGTTGAGCAAATGCGCCTCGTCTGCCGCCAGCATCACCACGGCATAGCCGATCACCTCGCCGTTGCGCGCATAGATCCAGCAACTGTAGCCGGCGGCGAGCGAATCGCGAAAATTGCCCTGCGTCCAGGGAAAAGCATAGATCGCGTTTTCGATCGCCATCACCGCCGGCAGATCGGCCTCGGCCATGGGACGCAACTCGATCACGGGTTTGAGTACGGCGCTCATCGTTCGCTCGTCTTCAGTGCCACCTTGTCGCGCACGTAGAGCGGCGCAGCGGCGGCCGCATCGACGCCCTGCCCGGCAGCGAACACCGGTTGCGCAAGACGCAGCATTGCCGCCGCATTCGGGATCGCGTCGGCATCGGTGCGCGAGATTTTGCCGTCGTAACACTGCGCCAGTGCCGCTGCATGCACGCGAAAACCGCTGCCGCAACCGACCCAATCCCTGCCTTCGACCTGCGGCACGCCGTGGGGCCGGTAAAGCGCGGGCGCATGCATTTCGATCCATTTACCGCCGCTCTTGCGATACGCAGCATGATACACCTCGCCCATGCGCGCATCGAGGCAGGCGATCACCTTGTTGGCGCCGCAATCCTCGGCCAGCGCGAGCAGCGTGCCAATGCCGGCTACCGGCAGATTGCGCGCCAGCGCCAGTCCCTGAGCGATGCCGCAGGCGATGCGCAGCCCGGTGAACGATCCCGGCCCCGCGCCGTAGGCAATGCCTTCGATGGCCTGCATGTCCAGCCCCGCTTGCTGCAGCAGCTCGCGCAGTGCGGGCAGGGCGAGTTCCGAGTGCCGTTGCCCGGCATGGAAGCTGCGCTCGAACACCTTTGCGCCGCGCAACACGGCGAGCGAACAGTATTCGGTGGAGGTTTCAAGCGCGATGAGATTCACGGCAGGTGCTGGAATGCGATGCCGCATTTTAGCGTATCCGGCACGGACCACCGCCTGTCCTTGACACCCTTCACCGCCGCGTCCAAGATGCGCCGAATTCAATCCAACATCGAGGGCAACAATATGAAACGAATTCTTTATGCGCTTGTATTGGCACTGCTGGCCGGCCCTGCCCTGGCGCAGGAGGCGTATCCCAGCCGCCACATCACCATGGTCGTACCCTTCCCGCCCGGCGGCGTCGCCGACCTCACCGGCCGTCCCACTGCGTTCGCAATGGACAAGGTGCTGAAGCAGCGCATCATCGTCGAAAACCGGGCCGGCGCCGGCGGCGCCATCGGCATGGCCTACGTCGCCAACGCCAAACCCGACGGCTATACCATCATGATGGCGCTGTCGTCGATTTCCATCATCCCCGAAGCAGAGAAACTGTTCGACCGTAAATCGCCGTATCAGATGAATCAGTTCGCGCCGATCGCACTGATCTCGGCCGACCCCACCGTGCTGGTGGTGCGCGCCGACAGCCCGTGGAAGAGCGTGAAGGACCTGGTCGAGGACGCGAAAAAACGTCCCGGCAAGATCAGCTTCAGTTCCTCGGGAATCTACGGCACGCTGCACATGGCGATGGAGATGTTCGCCCAGGCTGCCGACATCAAGCTCTGGCACGTGCCCTACACCGGTGGCGGCCCGGCGATGAATGCCCTGGTCGGCGGCCACGTGGACGCGCTCGCTTCCGGCCCGTCCGCGGTAATCGGCCAGATCAAGGGCGGCAAGCTGCGGCCGCTGGGCACCTGGGGCGACAAGCGCCTCGCCGCGCTGCCCGACGTGCCCACTTTCAAGGAACTGGGTTACGACATCGAATTCTACATCTGGTCGGGACTGTTCGCCCCCGCGGGCACGCCCGCACCGGTGATGGCCACGCTGCGCAATGCCGCAAAACAAGCGGTCGAGGATCCGGAGTTCAAGGCGATCATGGCCAAGATCGAGACGCCGATCCACTACCTCGATGCGCCCGAGTTCCAGAAATTCTGGGACAAGGACGCGGCCATGCTCGCCGCCGCGGTCAAGCGCGTGGGCAAGGTGGAAGACAAGAAATAAAGACGGATCAATTGACCGGCAAGCTTGCCGGAGCCATTTTCCGCGACCATGCGGGCGATTACATCGGTGGCGCCGCCAGCCGGGTAAGGCACGACGATGCTTACTGGCTTGGAAGGAAAATTCTGCGCTGAAGCCTGCGCGGCGCAAAGCATTCCGAGGGCGATGAGTGCACGTAGGCCCCAACGTCGTAGTTTTATGGCTATCTCCTTGTGATTCTTGGTGTGATGGATTTCAACTCTCTTGTAATACGTATTCCGCGCCGCAGCGCCCGCAAATATCGCGAATATAGGCATCGAGCCGAGGCGGAATTGGAATGCCGTCCCGCAAGCGTTCCTCGCGTGCAAGCACCTCGGGATCGCCGGCTACCAACACCGGTTCGTCGGGGTCCGTACAAGGTGTCTGGTGCAGTACATCGATGACGTCGTCCAGATCGTCCTGGAACTCACCCTCCTCGCGGAAAAAGCGTGGATCCAAGGCGAGGAAGAAATGGCCGATATTGTCGGGATCGCCCGGTTTCTGGCTGCGGTTTCGGATCGGAGAAAACGAACCGCCGGTAAGCGTACCGCCCAAAATGTGAATCATCATCGCCAGTCCGTAACCCTTGTGGCTTCCATGCTCGCGCGTACCGCCCAGCGGCGTCAGGCCGCCATCAGGGCGCTTGAACACGTAGTCCATACCCAGGTGCGGATCGACCACCGGCCGGCCCGCCTCATCCACCACCCAGCCTACAGGCATCGACTTGTCGTTCAGGTGATGGACTTTGACTTTACCGGCCGCGACCGTGGTCGTCGCCATGTCGAGCACGAATGGCTTGTTTCGGTGGGCCGGCGCGGCGAATGCGAGCGGATTCGTTCCCAGCACGGGGACTGTCGCCCGCGTCGGTACCATAGTCACTCCGCGCGTCGCCGATGTCACCAGCCCTATCACTTCTCGTTCACTGGCGATACGCGCGTATATGCCCGCCGCGCCAAAATGATGGGAATTGCGCACGCCCACTACCCCCACGCCATGCACGATCGCTTTATCGACGGCAAGATTCATGGCCATGGCCGACACCGGGTGCCCCAGACCGGCTCCACCGTCGAGCAGCGCCGTGCAGCCCATTTCGCGGACGACGCTGGGACGCGACTGCAAATTGAGCATGCCGGACTGACGCATCTCCTCGTACATCATCAGCATCGAAACGCCGTGCGAATCGACGCCCATCAAGTCGGTCTCGACCATCAATCCCGACGTGATTTCAGCCATGTCTGGGGCCATGCCCCAGGCCTGCAGGATTAGCAGAATCTGGCGCCGCACCTTGTCGGCTTCAATCTTCATCGTATCCGTTCCTCCTCTTCATCGGGTATCGAGCTGCAAGGATATCGCAGCAGTGCGCTTATCCGCGCGCTTCCTGGGCCTCGCGCCATGCCAGCAGGCGCGCAATGCCTTCCTTCATGTGAACTTCAGGCCGCCAGCCGATCAGCTCGCCGGCCTTGTCGTGCGGAATATGGAATCGGGGAGTCGCATGACGTCGGCGCGCACGATTTTGACGCGCGGATCCTGTTTCAGATGGTCGATTGCATCCAGCGTGCCGAAGGCAAAATTGTCCAGCAGCAGCACCTCTTTCACCCCGGCGGGAAGCAGCAGGTCGGCGGTATGCGAGCCGACCAGGCTCGCGGCTCCGGCAATCAGGATCCGCGCTCCCTTCAGCGGCAGCGCCGCCTCTCGTTTAGTGTTCGTCATCGTGTTCAAAGCCCCTAAGGTGAAAACCAGGCGCTCATGATTGCCCGGAATATTGATAGATACAATTCGCTATTTATTATTTATTTTCAGCCTGAGTGAGGAACGCTACACTCGCGGTTCGGCATCCAGCCGCACCGCCACGCCTTCCAGTCCCGGGCCGGCCGCAGGATAGCGCTGCATCACCAGCGGATCATGGCCGGGCACGACGTAGCGCGGATCGTCGGCGAGCTCGCGCAACCTGCGGTAGCCCTCCACCATGGCGCCGACGTCATGGACGATGGGGAACGGGCGCACCTCGTCCATGTTGGCGTAGAAGTGGGTGGCATCCGATGCAAGCACGATCCAGCCGATGCGCGTATGCACGCGCACCGACTGTAGGCCCATGGTGTGGCCGCCGATGTGATGCAGCGAAAGCCCGGGCGCAAGCAGCGCGTCGCCGTCGTGGAAGCGCACCCTTCCTTCGTACACCCGGCGCACCATGGCCACCACTTCCTCCACTTCGTACGCGTGTGCAAATATCGGCTGCGTCATGTGCCGGCCGGTGGCGTATTGCATTTCCTTGTCCTGCAGGTGAAAAGTGGCTTTGGGAAACAAGGCAAAATTGCCTACGTGGTCGTAATGCAGGTGGGTGATGATCACTTCGCTCACCTCGGCAGCATCGACTCCCAGGCGCTTCAATCCGAGTTCCGGTGACAGCAGCATCTTGCGTCCGCGGCGTTCGGCCACCCGGGCGTCGAATCCGGTGTCGATGACGAAGGTGCGCAACGGGCTCCTCGCCAGCCAGACGAAGTAATCGAGCGGACTGCCCTCTTCGTGCGGATCGCCGCCGATGAAATTGTCGCTCGCTTTCCTCGCCAGCGTGGCGTAGCGGATGGCATAAACTTCGTAGGTTTCGATCGCACTCATCGTTTTCTCCCGGTTTGTACGATAGTGTGAAAGTTCGCGCACAGTGCGTCAAGGCCAAGCCGGCAGGATCGCTGGTCGAGAACACCTACGAACACCTATTTTGCGTCTTCCGCAGACCGCGTCGCTCATCGGCGACGGCGGAGTGTTCGGCCTTCCTCGCTCCGGCGTATAATTTGCCGGCATGCCAAAAACAGGATCGTTACAAACAGGCTCGCAGTGGCCTCATGCCAACCGCCAACCAAAGGAGAACGGAAAATGAAAGACAGCAAGCACCACCCCAATGCCCGCCGCGAAATACTCAAGAAGGGCGCGGCCCTGGGCGCCGCGGCGGTCGCCGCGCAGTTCGGCTTCCCCGCCATAGTGCGTGCGCAAGCCGACACCATCAAACTGGGTCACCTCACGCCGCGCACCGGATTTCTCGGGCAGCTGGGGGAATATGGATTCAAGGCCGCTTCGCTTGCGATTGAGGAAGCCAATGCCTCCGGCGGCGTGCTCGGCAGGAAGCTCGAGCTGATCGCCGAGGACAGCGTCAATCCCCAGACCGCGGTGACCAAGGCGCAGAAGCTGATCGAGCGCGACAAGGTGGTGTGCCTGATCGGCGAGATCAACTCCGCCTCCGGCCTGGCCATCGCCGAGCAGGCCAACCGCTACAAAATTCCGTTCTTCAATACCGGATGCAATTCGGATGACCTGCGCGGCAAGAACTGCAGCCACTTTATGTTCCATATCGAAGGCTGCAACACCATGTACACCAAGACCATAGGTACATGGCAGAAGGCGGAAAACAAGATCAAGGGCACGAAATTCTATTTTCTGGTCGCGGATTACGCATTTGGCCGCGACCTGTATCGCGTGTCCTCCAAATTTCTCACCGACAACGGCGGCATCAATATTGGCAATGACCTGGTGCCGACGAACTCGGTGGACTTCAGCGCCTACATCCTGAAAATCCGCCAGGCGCGCCCCGATTACGTCTACATCTGCCTCGCCGGCGTGGACCAGACCAATTTCCTCAAGCAGTACAAGGAGTACAACCTGCCGTTCCCGGTCACCGGCGGAACCATGGATACGATTCCGTTCTGGGGCGCGGGCATCGATTCGATTTCCGGCTACTGGCAAAGCCTGTGGTATCACCGCCTGCAAGTGCCGGGGGCGCAGGCCTTTACCAAGCGCTTCAGCGACAAGTACGGGTTTCCGCCCGACAATCAGGCCTGGGGCGATTACACCGGTGTGAAGATCGTGCTGCAGTCCCTGGCCGAAACCAAGGGGACCGATATGGTCAAGGTGGTCGAGCACCTGGAAAAGGGCGCGAGCTTCGACATCCTCAAGGCACGGCGCGGTTCATTCCGTAAATGGGATCACCAACTGCTGCAGGAAATGTACGTGGTCAAGGTGAACGACAAGGCGAAGATGCAGGACAAGTGGGATATCTTCGAAATCGTCCGGGCTGTCCCGGGTCCGAAGGAGTCCCTGGAACTGATCCAGCCGACGCAGGCGGAAAACCCCTGCACCATGGCCTGATCGGACGAACCAGATTCACCCCTGCCTCATGCGCCCTGGCCGGGCGCATGAGGCACTAACAAACACAGCCTGATCGCACGCCGATGTCCGGCATTCTGATCGAACAGATCCTCAACGGTCTGCTCGTCGGTTCCTATTACATTGTCCTTTCGCTCGGGATGTCGCTGATATTCAGCCTGGGCGGGGTGGTCAATCTCGCCCACGGCGCGTTCTACGCGCTGGGCGCGTATTTCGCCTACTCGATCCAGGAGAAGCTCGGCTTTGGCGGCGCGGTCCTGCTCGCCCCCGTAGGGGTGGCGCTGGTCGGCATGCTGATCGAGCAGTTGTTCCTGCGCCGCCTGTATCGCGAGGACCCGATGCTGGGGCTGCTGTTCACGTTCGGTTTGGCGATGACCGCGGAACAGAGCCTGCGCCTGATCTGGGGCACCACCGGGCTGCCGTTTCCGATCCCGGCCGCGCTGCGCGGCCAGTTGTTCGTCGGCGATTTCATCTACTCGTATTACCGGCTTACGGTGTTGGGCGTATCCGTGGTGACTATCGCCGGCTGCTGGCTGCTGCTCAACAAGACGTCTTTCGGCATGATCGTGCGCGCCGGCACGCGCGACCCGGAAATGGTGCGCGCCATGGGCGTGAGCCTGAGGCCCGCGCTGACCGCCGTGTTTGCGCTCGGTGTAGGCCTCGCCGGACTGGCCGGCGTGATGTCGGCCCCCCTGGGGGGGGTGCAACCGGCGATGGGCACCGAAATCCTTACCGCCGCATTCGTGGTCGTGGTCATCGGCGGCCTGGGCAGTTTCTGGGGCGTGGTCTATGCCGGCCTGCTGGTCGGGGTCGTGCGCGGCGTCACCGTGGTGTTCTATCCGCCCGCGGCGGAAGCGTCGATGTTCATCCTCATGGCCCTGATCCTGCTCGTGCGCCCGCGCGGTTTGATGGGCGAGAAATTCGAGAAGTTTGAATGAAACACGCCGCTTGCGCATCGGCGCGCTGATGCTGAAACATCCCTTGATCGTTAGTGCGGTGGCACTTCTGCTGCTGCCGTATTTCTGCGTGGCCATCGGTTTTACCTACGGCATCGCCACCGAAATAGCGCTGTTTGCCATGGTGACCCTGGGATTCAACCTGCTGCTCGGCTACACCGGATTGCTCTCGTTCGGCCACGGCCTGTTTTTCGGTTTCGCCGCCTATGCCGCGGCGCTGGCCCAGATCCACTGGTTCCAAGGCGACATGCTGCTGCCGATCGTTTTTGCGGTCGGTGCGACCGCGGTGCTCGGCTGCGCCGTCGGCTTTCTGGTGCTGCGCCGGCGCGGCGTGTATTTCTCCCTGCTCACCCTCGCTTTCACCGCGCTCGGCTTCTACATTGCGTATCGCTGGACCGATTTCACCGGCGGGGAATCGGGTCTGCGCGGGGTCAGGCGCACGGTGCTCCTTGGAATAGATCTCGACAACCAGCTGGCGTTTTACTATTTTTGCGCCGCGATTGTCTTCGCCATTACCTGGATTATGCTGCGCGTGGTGCGCTCCCCTTTCGGTTCGGTGCTGGTGGCCATACGCGAGAACGAGCAGCGCGCAGGATTCGCCGGGTACCCGGTACGGCGCTACAAGCTCGCGGCATTCATACTGTCGGCGACGGTCACCGGGCTCGGCGGCGCGCTGTTTACCTTCCTCAAGCTGTTCGCCTCGGCCGACCCGCTGCATCCGAATTTCTCCGGTGAAATTCTGGCGATGTCGATCATCGGCGGCAGCGGCAGCTTCATGGGTCCGCCCCTGGGCGCCGCCTTCTACGCCCTGTTCCGCGAGATCCTGTCCGGCTATACCGCCAGTTGGATGTTCTGGTTCGGGCTGCTGTTCATGGCGTTTATCCTGTTCTCGCCCTCCGGTTTGATCGGACTCGGAAAACGCCTGCTCGCGCCCTGGCGCAAAGAGGCCGAAACACTCGCCGCGATGGCATCGCGCGTGAAACCCAATCCGTCGCAGGAGATGCCCTCCAGCTTGCTGCAGGCGAAGCCGCCCGAGCGCGAGGCGGTGCTGCTCTCGGCCGAGCACGTAAGCAAGAGTTTCGGCGACTTCAAGGCGGTGAACGATGTCAGCATCAGCCTGCGGCATGCACGGCTGCACGCGCTGATCGGCCCCAACGGCGCCGGCAAGACCACCCTGTTCAACCTTCTTTCCGGCATGTACGTTCCGGAGACCGGCAGCTTGAACTTCGCCGGGCAGGCAATCAAAGGACGAAGTTCCCATCGCTTCGCCGCGCTGGGCATCGCGCGCTCGTTCCAGATTACCAACCTGTTCCAGGGGCTGAGCGTGTTCGAGAATCTGCGCCTGGGAGTGCAGGCGCACGCCGCCGAACGTTTCAATGCCTGGCGCGCCAAGGAGACGTTGGAAAGCGTGAATGCGGAAACGCGCGCGCTCGTTCGCTTTCTCGGGCTCGAAGGCGTAGAGAGCGCCCAGGTGTCCAGCCTCTCCTACGGCGGACAACGGCTGATGGAGATCGGCGTCGCGCTGACGGCGCGGCCCAGGCTGCTGCTGCTGGATGAACCGCTGGCGGGGCTGGCCGCGGCCGAGCGCGAACGCATCGTCGGCATGATACGCACGCTGTCGCAGCACATGAGCGTGCTCCTGGTGGAACACGACATCGACCGGGTTTTCGAATTTGCCGACCGGATCACCGCCATGGCCAACGGCGTGGTGCTCATCGAGGGCAATGCCGAACAGGTCTCCGGCGACCGGCAGGTGCAGGAAGTCTACCTCGGCAGCGGACGCAAGGTGGTGATGCAGTCGCGCAGCGCTGCACAAGCAGGCGAAGTACTGCTGCAGCTCGATAATGTGAATACCTTCTACGGCAAGAGCCACATTCTGCACGACGTCAGCATGGAAGTGCGCGTTGGCGAGGTGACCGCACTGCTCGGCCGCAATGGCGCCGGCAAGTCCTCTACCTTCAAGAGCATCATGGGGTTGGTGCCGACGGCAAGCGGCACGGCGCGCTTTGACGGCAAGCTCATCAGCGGCCATTCGCCGGAGCATATTGCCCGCGCCGGCATCGGCCTGGTACCCCAGGGGCGCAGGCTCTTTCCCGGACTCACCGTCGCGGAGAATCTCCGCCTCGGCGGGCTGTCGCGCGGCGGCGGCGCCGGCGTGCATTGGGATAGGGAGCGCATCTTCAGCTACTTTCCCCGCATTCGCGACAAACTCGATACCAATGCGGATATGCTCTCCGGCGGCGAGCAGCAGATGGTCGCGATCGCCCGCGCCCTCTCGGGCAATGTGAGGCTGCTGATGCTGGACGAGCCGTTCGAGGGTCTGGCTCCCGCGGTAGTCGAGGAGGTATTCAAGTCGCTCGACCAGTTGCGCGGTGAGATCGCCATCCTCATCATCGAGCACGATCTCGATCTGGTGCTGGCGCTGGCCGACCGTGCATACGTGCTCGATCGTGGTCATGTGTCGCATACCGGGCCGGCCGAACCGCTCCTGAGCGACATCGAATTTCGCAAGCAGGTGCTATGGCTGTAAGTAATATCTATGATCGCGGAGGACACAGAAAAGCATCTTGTTCGAGCTTTTCCTACGCGTCCTATGTATCCTCTGCGGTTCAATCTTTTTGATTCTTGATCACCGGGAGAATTGCCGGCCATGAATACTTCTGCGCAAGGACTGCGTGTACTGGTGACCGCCGGCGCCGCCGGCATCGGCCGCGCAATCGCCCAGACCTTTGCTGAGCATGGCGCGCGCGTGCACATCTGCGATGTGGCCCAGGCGGCGCTGGAAGCCTGCGGCTGCGAGCAGCCGGACATCAGCCACAGTTTGGCCGACGTATCCCGGGTGGACGAGGTGGACCGGCTGTTCGCCGATGTCAAACGCGAACTCGGTGGCCTGGACGTATTGGTCAACAACGCCGGCATCGCCGGCCCCACAGCCAAGGTCGAGGACATCCGGCCCGAGGACTGGGAAAAATGCATCGCCGTGGACCTGAACGGCATGTTCTATTGCACGCGCCTCGCCATGCCCCTGCTTAAGGCCAACGGGCGCGAGCGCGGCGGCAGCGTCATCAATCTGTCTTCGGTGGCCGGGCGCCTCGGCTTCGGCATGCGCACGCCGTATGCGGCGGCAAAGTGGGGCGTGGTCGGTTTCACCAAGAGCCTGGCAGTCGAGGCCGGTCCGGACGGCATACGCGTGAACTGCATCCAGCCGGGCAATGTCGAAGGCGAGCGCATCGACCGCGTGATCGAAGCCAAGGCCCAAGCCTTCGGCGTGAGTTTCGAGCAACAAAAGCAGACGCTGCTGGACACGACGTCGCTGCGGACTTTCGTCAGCGCGCAGGACATCGCCAATATGGCGCTGTTTCTCGCCACCGACGCCGGCAAGCACATATCGGGGCAGGCTCTGTCGGTGTGTGGCGATATGCAGCGAACGGTCTAGACAGGCTGTTGAGCATCGCTTCCCGAGCGGAACATTATGCTTTTCGGCAAGACCGTCTCGGAGGAAAGCGAACTTCGGCAGCCTCTGAACTGGGGGATATCAAGGGGGGCGTGCCCTCATTTTCAACGCCCTGTTAGGGAGAGTCATGGAGAAAATCGCAATTATCGGCGCCGGGCTGATTGGCCGCGGCTGGGCCATCGTGTTCGCGCGCGCCGGGCACGAGGTGGCGCTATACGACGCTGACGCGCAGGCGCTCAAGACCAATCTTGCGGTCATCCGCCGCGCGCTCAAGGATTTGCGCGCTGCCCGCATCGTGAGGGAGGCGCCAGACCGAATCTACAGGCGCATCCGCACCGCCGCAAGTCTGGAGGACGCGCTTGCCGGAGCTGACTATGCGCAGGAGAATGTGCGCGAGGCGCTTGCAGCCAAGAAAGAAATCTTCGCCGCGATGGACATACTCGCCCGGCCCGGGACCATACTGGCAAGCTCGACTTCGACTATCCCGGCCTCAGCTTTTACCAAGGGACTGAAAGGACGCAACCGCTGCCTGGTCGCGCATCCGGTGAACCCGCCCCATCTCGTGCCATTGGTGGAACTCTGTCCTGCCCCCTGGACATCGAAGCGGGTCCTCGCCCGCGCGCGCGCTCTGCACGAGTCTGTCGGACAGGTACCGATCACGGTGAAAAAAGAAATTCAGGGCTTCATCCTCAACCGCTTGCAGGCATCTGTCCTGAATGAAGCGCTGTCCCTCTACGCCGATGGCTATGCGAGCGCGGCAGACATCGACAAGACCATGCGCGATGGTCTGGGCCTGCGCTGGTCCTTCATGGGGCCGTTTGAGACCATCGACCTGAACGCTCCCGGCGGCGTTGCGGATTATGCGGCGCGCTATGGACAGGTCATGTACGAGCAGGTCTGCTCCCAGGCCCCGCGGCGCTGGAAGAAAGAGGTGATTGCGCGCTTGGCACGCGAACGGCGGGCTGCACTGCCGGCGAGCGATCTCGCGCAGCGGCAAGCCTGGCGCGACCGCCGCCTGATGGCCCTAGCCGCGCACAAACGCGATGCGTCAAAAAAGACGTAAGAAGATGCAAGCCGAAGGATAATCCGGAGGGCGCAGAGCATCTGCCTTAACGATTCCAAAGTCCTCGGCATTCTTCGGTGTTCAAGATTCAATCTGAAAAGGAGAGCAACAATGGCAGCAGCACAAGGCAAGGTCATTATCACCTGCGCGATCACGGGAGCGATCCACACCCCTACCATGTCGCCCCATCTGCCGATAACAGCCGATGAAATCGCGGATGCGGCGATAGGCGCGGCGAAGGCAGGCGCCGCGATCGTGCACCTGCACGCGCGCGACCCGTCCAACGGCAAGCCGACGCAGGACCCGAAAGCATTCGGGCAGTTCTTGCCAAAAATCAAGGCGGGCTCGAACGTCGTGATCAATCTCACTACCGGCGGCGCCCCAACCATGAGCACGGAAGAACGCCTGCAGCCGGCGATGAAGCTGAAGCCGGAGGTAGCCTCGCTCAATATGGGCTCGATGAACTTCGGCCTGTACGAAATGCTGGGACGCTACAAGGAATTCAAGTACGATTGGGAACAACCCTATCTTGCCGGCTCGGACGATCGCATTTTCAAGAACACCTTCAAGGATATCGCCTATATTCTCGAATCCTGCAGCAATAACGACACCCGCTTCGAGATCGAGTGCTACGACATCGGACATCTTTATACCGCGGCGCACTTCCTCGACCGCGGGCTGGTGAAGCCGCCGCTGTTCATCCAGTCGGTGTTCGGTCTCCGCGGCGGCATCGGCCCCCACCCGGAGGATGTGCTGCACATGAAGCGCACCGCAGACCGACTGTTCGGCGACGCCTATCTGTGGTCAGTGTTGGGCGCGGGACGGAACCAGATGTTCATCGCCGCGCAGTCGGCCGTGATGGGTGGCAACGTGCGCGTCGGGCTGGAAGACAGCCTTTGGCTGGGTCGCGGCACCTTGGCCAAATCCAATGCGGAACAGGTCACCAAGGTGCGCCGCATTCTGGAGGAACTCGGTCTGCAGGTCGCCACACCGGACGAAGCGAGAAAGATGCTGAAATTGAAAGGCGGAAACAACGTCGCGTTTTAGCTGACGTCTAAAAGCAACCTCAAGCCGTAGTTGCTTTTATACATAACCGCGTTTTTCGTACGGATGCGCTTTTCATCCGTACCAGAAACAGGGTTGACGTGCTCCGCGCGCAAGTCCGCTGGTCGCATGCGACCGCATGCTATGCGCCGTATATAATCATTCCTTTTGACCTGAGCAAACAATGAAAACTTACAAAATAGCCGTCATCGCGGGTGACGGCATCGGCAAGGAAGTGATGCCCGAGGGCGTGCGCGCGCTCGGCGCGGCGGCACGAAAATTCGGACTCTCGCTCGCGTTCGACCACTTCGACTGGAGCTGTGACAACTACGACAAGCACGGCTGGTGGATGCCGCCGGACTGGAAGGAGCGGATCGGCGGCCACGACTGCATTTTCTTCGGCGCCTGCGGCTGGCCCGCCCGGGTGCTGGATCACATCTCTTTGTGGGATTCGCTGATCAAGTTCCGGCGCGAGTTCGACCAGTACGTCAACCTGCGCCCCGTGCGGCTGATGCCCGGCGTGGTTTGCCCGCTTGCCGGGCGCAAGGTCGGCGACATCGACTACTACGTGGTGCGCGAGAACACCGAAGGCGAATACTCCTCCATGGGCGGGCGGCTGTACGAGGGCACCGAGCGGGAGATCGCGCAGCAGATATCGACGTTCAGCCGCAAGGGCGTGGACCGCATCATGAAGTTCGCGTTCGAGCTCGCGCTGCAGCGGCCGCGCAAGGAAATCACCTCCGCCACCAAGTCGAACGGCATATCCATCACCATGCCCTACTGGGACGAGCGCTTCGCGGCGATGGCGAAGAACTATCCCGCAGTGAAGACCAGCCAGTACCACATCGACGGGCTCACCATCCAGATGGTGCTCAATCCGCAGCGCTTCGATGTGATCGTGGGCTCCAACCTGTTCGGCGACATCCTGTCCGACCTCGGTCCCGCCACCGCGGGCACCATCGGCATTGCGCCCTCGGGAAACATCAATCCCGAACGCGCCTTCCCCTCGCTGTTCGAGCCGGTGCACGGCTCGGCGCCGGACATCTACGGCAGAAAAATCGCCAATCCCATCGGCCAGATCTGGTCGGGAGCGATGCTGCTCGATCATTTGGGCCACGCCGATGCCGGCGCCGCGATCCTGCGGGCGATCGAGAAGGTGCTGCTGGACGGTCCGCGCACGCCGGACCTGGGCGGCAAGGCCAGCACCGAAGACGTCGGCAAAGCCGTCGTCGCGGCCATTTAGGTGCAACAGCAATCCACCGCAGCGCCGCCGACGTTTTGCTATGATGTTTCTGTGACCGCTTCCGCGGCAGCACTGCCGACCCGCCGCCCGGGCTGCGGGCGCTATTAAAGGGGAGGAGAGAACGTGAATATCGCCAACCACGTCGAGTGCATCGCGCTCGAGGCCCCCGGGCGCAAGGCCATCGTGTTCGAGGGACAGGACATCAGCTACGGCGCGCTCGACGCCTGCGCGGGCGCCCTCGCCGCAGCGCTCAAGGCGAACGGCGTGCGGCGCGGCGACCGCGTCGCGCTGTACCTGCCGAATATCCCGGCCTTCATGCTCGCCTACCTCGCAGGGCAAAAAGCCGGCGCTATCGTGGTCTCGATCAACTCGATGTTCAAGGCCGAAGAGGTGAAGTACATCGTCAATGACTCCGGCGCCAAGCTTATGTTCACCACGGCCGAGCTCCTGCCCAACGTGCCGCGCGACGAATGCCCCGCGCTCGGGAAAATCGTGAACTGCGAGGGTGCGGCCGCGGGCGAGATCGTCCTGGGTGACTGGCTTTCCGCCGGCAGGACGCAGTTCAGGACCGAAAACATGAATCCCGGCGACCCGGCCGCCTTGCTCTACTCCTCCGGCACCACCGGATTTCCGAAAGGCGTGACGCTCACCCACAACAACATCATCACCAATACCCGCGCCGCCGTGCACTGCTCCGGCCATAGCAGTGGTGACCGGCTGGCGATATTCCTGCCGCTGTTCCACGTATTCGCGCAGAACTACATCATGAACGCCGGCTTCGAGGCGGGCGCGACGCTGGTGCTGTTCCGCCGCTTCGTGCCCGACGTGGTGCTCGAGGAAATCCAGCGCCAGCGCGTGACCATGTTCTTCGGCGTGCCGACCATCTACATCGCGCTGCTGGGCGCCAACGTACCGAAAGAAAAACTCGCCTCGATTCGCTACTATTTCTCCGCCGCAGCGACCATGCCGCAGGAGATATCGCGGCGCTGGACCGACACCTACGGCCCCGCCGTCCACGAAGGCTACGGCCTCACCGAATGCTCGCCCTGCGCCGCTTACAACCACGTGTCCAGGCACAAGTTCGGCAGCGTCGGCACGGCAATCGAGGATTTCGAGGTCAAGATCTTCGACGAGAACGACAAGGAAGTGGCGCGCGGCGAATGGGGCGAAATCGTGATGCGCGGCCCCGGCGTGATGAAGGAGTACTGGGGCAAGCCCGCGGAGACGGCCGAGGCGCTGCGAAGCGGCTGGCTGCATTCGGGCGACATCGGCAGCATGGACGAGGAAGGCTATGTGTTCATCGTCGATCGGGTGAAGGACATGATCAACGTGTCCGGCTTCAAGGTCTGGCCGGCCGAGGTGGAGAACTACCTGTACCAGATTCCCGAGATCAAGGAAGTGGCGGTGTTCGGCATACCCGACCCGCTCAAGGGCGAAAGCGTCTGCGCCGCGGTGGTGCTCAAGGAGGGCGCGCAGCTGACCCCGGAATACGTCATCGACTGGTGCAGGGAAAAGCTCGCCGCCTACAAGACGCCGGCGCGCGTCGACATCGTCAAGGAACTACCGAAGAGCGCCACGGGCAAGATCCTGAAGCGCATGCTGCGCCAGCAGTCGTAGATATTTGATGATGTCATCCTGAGCGCAGCGAAGGATCTGCTTCTTGCTTCCAAGACAACAGCAGATTCCTCGGCCTGGGGCCTCGGAATGACACTCTCACCAGGGTCCCGATGGCCGCTGGCGTGACCCTGCCCTTGTGGCTGGTCATCCTCGCGGGCGTACTCGCGCTGATCGGTCTGCTCGACCGGTTGCTCGTGCCTAGCGTGCGCTGGTTCATTCGCAGCCGCGCGAACAAGGTGCTGGACGAAGTCGGCTCGCGCCTCAGGATCGAAATACGTCCGTTCCAGCACACGCGCCGCCAGGCGCTGATCGACCGGCTGCTGTATGACGACAAGGTGCAGCAGGCAGCCGCAGCCTGCATGCGCGCGCAGAACCTGCCGCGCGAACTCGTCATGGCGCGGATCCAGGGCTACGCGCGCGAGATCGTTCCGGCATTCAACGCCTACTTCTATTTCCGCGTCGGCTACTGGCTCGGGCGCAAAATTGCCCGGTCGCTGTACCGCGTGCGCGTCGGCTACGCCGACAACGAAGGGCTGGCGCGGGTCTCGCCTGATGCCACGGTGGTATTCGTGATGAACCACCGCAGCAACATGGATTACATTCTCGCCGCCTACCTGGTCGCGGACCAGGCAGCGCTCTCCTACGCCGTGGGCGAATGGGCGCGCATCTGGCCGCTGCAACAACTGATCCGCTCCATGGGCGCCTATTTCGTGCGCCGCAACTCGGGCGACGAGCTCTACCGCCGCGTGCTGGAGCGTTACATCGCGATGGCCACTGAAGCCGGCGTTACCCAGGCGCTGTATCCTGAAGGGGCACTCAGCCGCGACGGCAAAATGCGCGAGCCCAGGCTGGGCGCGCTCGATTACATGATCCGCGGCTTCAACCCCGAAGGCGAGCGCGATCTGGTGTTCGTCCCCCTGGGGATCAACTACGACCGCACGCTGGAGGACCGCACCCTGCTGCTAGGGCTGGATGAGAACGCCACGAGGCCCGGCCGAATCAAGGCCGCGTGGAACACGCTCGCTTTCACCGCCCACCAGGCCAGCCTCGCCCTGCGCAGCGAATGGCACCGCTTCGGCTATGCCTGCGTCAACTTCGGCACGCCGGTGTCGATGCGCGAGTATCTGCAGTCGCGCGGCTTCGATTTCCGCAAGCTGGGCAAGGAACAGCGCTACGCGCGCGTCGCAGAATTCGGGGCGTACCTGATGGACAGAATCGGCAAACTGATTCCGGTGCTCCCGGTCCCGCTGGTGGCGCTGGTGTTCGAGCGCAATCCTGGCAAGGCGCTGTCCGAGCTCGAAATCAAGTCGGAGGTGGAGCTGCTGATCGAGCGCCTGGAAACCGCCGGTGCCCATGTCTACGTGCCGCGGCGCGACCGCGATTACGCCATCACGGCGGGACTGCGCATGATGCTGCTGCGGCACATGGTCGAGCAGCGCGACGGCCTGTATGCCGCGGATCCTGCGGAGTTGACGCTGCTGCGCTATTACGCGAATTCCATCGCGCACCTGCTGACGCAGAAATAAGCCGGGCACGGAACCCGCTTCGCGCTCGGCCGCGGCGGCGCTCGCTGCCATGTCCGAAAACGGCGAGACAAGGCTGGCGCGCGCGACTAAACTGCGTGCATGGAACTCGATCCCCGCCGTTGCTACTCCGCCCTGAAGGCACGCGATGCACGCTTCGACGGCCGCTTTTTCGTCGCCGTTTCCACCACCGGCATTTATTGCCGCCCGGTGTGCACCGCGCGCATCCCCGGACGCGATCGCTGCAGCTTCTACGCGAATGCCGCCTCCGCCGAGCGCGCCGGCTATCGCCCCTGCCTGCGCTGCCGGCCCGAGCTTGCGCCCGGCCAGGCGCCCGTGGATGCGGTGCGCACCGCCGCGCGCTGGGCCGTGGCGCGCATCGAATCCGGCGCTCTGAACGAAGGCGACCTGGAGCGCCTCGCGGCGGAATATGGCATTTCCTCGCGCCAACTGCGGCGCGTGGTCGAGACCGAGTTCGGCGTGACGCCGGTCGAGTTGGCGCAGACGCGCCGGCTGCTGCTGGCGAAGCATTTGCTCACCGATTCGGCGCTCTGCATGACCGAAGTCGCGTTCGCCAGCGGCTTTGCCAGCGTGCGCCGCTTCAATCACCTGTTCAAAACGCGCTATGGCCTGAACCCAACGGCGCTGCGCCGCCAAGGCAAGCCAATGGCGCACGCGGACGCGATCACGCTCAAGCTCGCTTACCGCCCGCCGCTTGACTGGTCGCGCCTGGTCGCGTTCCTCGCGAGCCGCGGCGCGGCCGGCGTGGAATGCGCCGCGGGCCAGCGCTACCTGCGCACGGCAAGCCTCGAAGCCGGGGGTATAACGCATCGCGGCTGGTTCGCCGCGGAACCGTTGCCGCAGCAGAACGCGCTGCGCCTGGAAATCTCCTCCACCCTGATGCCCGCGCTGGCGCCGCTGCTCGCGCGCGTGCGCCGGCTGTTCGACCTGGACGCGAATCCGCGCATTATCGAAGAACATCTGTCGCGCGATGCGCGGCTGAAACCCATCGTAAGGCGCCAGGCGGGGCTGCGCGTGCCGGGCGCCTTTGACGGTTTCGAGCTGGCGCTGCGCGCGGTGCTGGGACAGCAGGTAAGCGTAAAGGGGGCGAGCACGCTGTTCGGGCGTTGCGCGGCGGCGTTCGGCGAGCCTGCGCTGCTAGACGCCAAGGCGGCACCCGGCGAAGCATTGACGTTCTTCGCCCCCACTGCCGCGCGCGTCGCGCAAGCGTCCCCGCGCGAACTGATCGCGCTCGGATTGACGAAGGCGCGCACCGAGACCATCCGGGCTCTGGCACGCACGGTCGCCGACGGCGAACTCAGGCTCGAACCCGGCGTGGATGTCGATGAGACCATACAGTCGCTGCAGGCGCTGCCGGGGATAGGTGCCTGGACCGCGCATTACATCGCCATGCGCGCGCTCGGCTATCCCGACGCGTTCCCTCACGCCGACCTGGGCCTGATGAAAGCGCTCGGTCTGCGCAAGCCCCGAGACATGCTCGCCGCCGCCGAGCCCTGGCGTCCGTGGCGAGCCTACGCGGCGCATCATCTATGGGCGAGTTTGAAGTAAAGGAGCAAGTGAAATGGACAAGATAACGTACTACGACACGATGCAAAGCCCGATCGGCGAGCTGATGCTGGTTTCGGACGGGAAGGCGCTGACCGGGCTCTACATGGCGAACCAGAAGCACGCGGCCAGACGCGCCAAGGCGATCCGTAACGAAGAAATGCTCAAGCACCCGCGAACGCAACTACAGGCCTATTTCGCCGCCGAGCTGCGCGAATTCGAGCTGCCACTGGCGGCTGAGGGCACGCCATTCCAGCAGAGAGTCTGGCGCGCGCTGTGCGATATCCCTTACGGCGAGACCATCAGCTACGGCGAACTCGCGCGGCGCATCGGCCAGCCCAAAGCCTCGCGCGCGGTGGGCCTTGCGAACGGCCAGAACCCGATTTCCATCGTCGTGCCCTGCCACCGCGTGATCGGCGCGAACGGTTCGCTCACCGGCTACGGCGGCGGCCTCGCGCGCAAACGCTGGCTGCTCGCGCACGAAAGCAAGGGTAGCCTGATCTAAGCCGCCGCGCTCGACTAGAGCAACTTGCGGCTCGCCTTCACCTGCGTTGCTCGCGCCTGGGCGCCGGCCGGTCGCGGTGATAGATGTCCCTGCCTGCGTCCTGGATATCGCGCCGCAGTTGGCGCCGCTCATCCGGGCTCATGCGGCCGCGATCGGCTTCGCCAGGCACACGCATATCGCGCTGCGGCGGCATTTCGCGCTGCGGCGGCATTTCGCGCTGCGGCGCGCGCCTGTCTGCGCCGCGTTGCGGCGGCATTTCGCGCTGCGGCGTGCGCCTGTCTGCCTCGCGCTGCGGACCGGGCCACGAACGCTGGTTCTGCATGTAAGGCCGAAAATTGCCGCCATAACCGAACGGAGCCGCTGCCGCCGGAATCGCAGCCGCCGCCACGAGCAGGCCCAAACCCAAACCCAAAACCAGTGATAATTTCATGCCTTGCTCCTCGATCGGGCGGGAACCATCCACCGCCTTGCGCTTTCCGCCATGATGCCAATTGTAGTTGCGCCGGCCCGCCCTGTTAAGCGCATGCAGGTTCCGATTTTCGCGGCTCGGCTCCTAACCGGAACAACGTCTGTAAAATTGACCCGTGGACGCATACTAGCGCCGTGGTGTAATGAAAGTGTGAATCCCGGCTTGGAATTTGTAATAATTTGTAAGCAACAGGAGATTTGACATGGTTTCTTACCTATCGGCCCTTGCCGGCCGGCGATATTGAGTACGATACGCACATGACAACCGCAAAAACCAGAATCCTCGTGGTCGATGACGACCTGCGGCTGCGCGACCTGCTCAACCGCTACCTGTCCGAGCAGGCCTTCAGCGTTCACGTCGCCCAGGACGCCGCCGCCATGGACAAACTGCTCGCGCGCGAGCGCTTCGACCTGATCGTGCTCGACCTGATGATGCCGGGCGAAGACGGTCTGTCGGTGTGCCGGCGCCTGCGCGGGGCGAAGGACACGATCCCGATCATCATGCTGACCGCCAAGGGCGACGACGTCGACCGCATCGTCGGCCTGGAAATGGGTGCCGACGATTACCTGCCCAAACCGTTCAACCCGCGCGAACTGGTGGCGCGCATCCATGCCGTGCTGCGCCGGCGTACCGCCCCGCTGCCGCCGGGCGCCCCCGCGATCGAGGAAGGCCAGATGAGCTTCGGCCAGGTCACGGTCGATCTCGCCACCCGCGCGCTGACCCGCGCCGGCACCACGATCTCGCTCACCACGGGAGAATTCGCGCTGCTGAAAGTCCTGCTCGCTCACCCGCGCGTGCCGCTGTCGCGTGACAAATTGATGGAGCTCGCGCGCGGGCGCGAATACGAAGTATTCGATCGCGCCATCGACGTGCAGATCTCGCGCCTGCGCAAGCTGGTCGAGCCCGACCCGGCGCATCCGGTGCACATCCAGACGGTATGGGGTTTCGGCTACGTGTTCGTGCCGGATGGCAAAGCGTGACCTTGTTGCCGCGCACGCTGTTATGGCGCTCGTTTCTGCTGATCAGCCTGCTGATGATCATCTCGGTCGCGGCCTGGTTTCAGATTCTGCGCAACTACGAACGCGAACCGCGCGCAAAACAATCGGCGCAAATGGTAGTGAGCGTGGTCAACCTCACCCGCGCCGCGCTGGTCACGGCGAACGCGGACAAGCGGCGCGAGCTGCTGATGGACCTATCGGATCGCGAGGGCATACGCGTCTATCCGGCCGAGCCCGGCGACAAATTGGCGCCGTCGCCCGACATTCCGTTCGCACACATGCTGAATGCGGAAATCCAGCGCCAACTGGGCGAGGATACCCGCTTCGCCTCTGGAATCGGAGACCTGCACGGCTTTTTCATCAGCTTTCACATCGACGACGACGAGTACTGGGTGATGCTGCCGCGCGAACGCGTCGAACGGCAGTTCCCCTGGCAATGGCTGGGCTGGACCGCGCTCGCTCTGCTGTTGTCCCTCACCGGCGCCTGGCTGATCGTGTCCCGCATCAACCAGCCGCTCAAGGCGCTGGCCGCCGCGGCGGCCGACATCGGCAAGGGCAAGACGCCTGCGCCGCTGCCGGAATCCGGGCCGGTTGAGATCGAGACGCTGGCACGCTCTTTCAACCAGATGTCGCAAGACCTGGCGCGGCTGGATGCCGACCGGGCGCTGATCCTCGCCGGCGTGTCGCACGACCTGCGCACGCCGCTCGCGCGTCTGCGGCTGTCGACCGAAATGAGCGAGAGCGACGAGGCCCTGAAACAGGGCATGATCGCCGACATCGGGGAAATGGACTCCATCATCGGCCAGTTCCTCGACTTCGCGCGCACCCAGAGCGAGGAACCGCTAGCACCCACCGACGTCGCCGCCCTGGCGCGCGAGGTGGTGGAGCACCAACTGCGCCTCGGCCACGCGGTGCAGGCCAACATCGAGCCGGTGCCAGTGCGCTCGCTGCGCCGCATGGGCATCAAGCGCCTGATCTCCAACCTGGTGGACAACGCCCTCGCCTATGGCGAGAAGGACGTGTGCGTAGCCACCCGCAGCGAAGGCGGCAAGCTGATCCTGGAAGTGCTGGACCGCGGCCCGGGCATCCCGCCGCAACAGGCCGAGCGGCTGAAGCAGCCGTTCACGCGCATGGAGCAAGCGCGTAGCGGCAAGGGCGGGTCCGGGCTGGGGCTGGCAATCGTCGATCGCATCGCGCGCCATCACGGCGGCAGTTTCGAGCTGCTGCCGCGCGAGGGCGGCGGCCTGATCGCCCGCGTCGGTCTACCGCTGCAGGACGGCGCTGCGTTGCCTGGTAGCTGACGCGCCCTCCCCGGTCAGCCTGCCTGCGCGGCAAAACGCTGCATTACCTGATAGCTGACGCGGCCCTCGACGCGCGTCGAACTGACGAGCGCAAAATCCCGGGCTTCCCAGACGAGCGGAATCCAGGCCGGGGCTGCGGGAAGGCCGGCGGCATCGCGCACCAGCGTTACGTGCGACACGAAGGGTTTGAGGTCGTAGCGTATGCCGGCCGCGTCGAGCCGCGCGCGCAAGTCCTCGACCAGAGCGGCCAGCACCCGCGGCTCCTCGCCGGCGCCGCACCAGATGATGCGGTTATGTTTCCAGTAGCCGGCGCGGTCGAGCGGCAGGCGGATCGGGGCGAAGCGCACGCCGGCCGCGAGTGCAATCAGGTCCGGAACGAGACCGGCCTCGGTGGCGCCGAGAAACGCAAGGGTGAGATGAAGGTTCTCGCTCCGCATCGCCCTGCCCCTGCCTGCCGTCTGATTGGCCCAGGCCGCAAGCTTTGCCTGCAGATCGCTCGCGGGCCAGAGCGCGAAGAATAGCCGCACCGTTTCGGCGGCCCCGCTCATACGCTCAGCCGGTCAGGCGGCGAAACACGAGGCAGGCGTTGGTGCCGCCGAAGCCGAAGCTATTCGACATCACCGTGTTGAGGCCGGCATGGTCGACGCGCTCGCGCACGATCGGCATGCCCTCGGCCGCGGGGTCGAGTGTCTCGATGTTGGCCGAAGCGCAGGCGAAGTCGTGCTCCAGCATCAGCAGCGAATAGATCGCCTCGTTCACGCCGGCCGCGCCCAGCGCGTGCCCGGTCAGCGACTTGGTCGAACTGATCAGCGGCAACTTGTCCGCGAACACCGCGCGCACCGCTTCGAGCTCCTTCGTGTCGCCGATCGGCGTGCTGGTGCCGTGGGTATTCAGATAGTCTACCGGCGTGTCCACGCCTGAGAGCGCCAGGCGCATGCAGCGCACCGCGCCCTCGCCCGAGGGCTGCACCATGTCATAGCCGTCGGAGGTTGCGCCGTAACCGACGAGCTCGGCGTAGATCCTGGCGCCGCGCGCGCGCGCATGTTCGAGTTCCTCCAGCACCACCACACCGCCGCCGCCCGAAATCACGAACCCGTCGCGCCCGGCGTCGTAGGCGCGCGAGGCCCTGGTCGGGGAATCGTTGTACTTCGACGACAGCGCCCCCATCGCGTCGAACAGCACGGTCATGTAAGGATGCACCTCTTCGCCGCCGCCGGCGAAAATGACGTCCTGCTTGCCCCACTGGATCAGCTCGAACGCATTGCCGATGCAGTGCGCGCTGGTGGCGCAGGCCGCACTGATCGAATAGTTCACCCCTTTGATGCGAAACGGGGTCGCCAGGCAGGCCGAGGTGGTGCTCGACATCGCGCGCGACACCATATAGGGCCCGACGCGCCTCAAGCCCTTGGTGCGCAGCAGATCGGCAGCCTCGACCTGGTTCTGCGGCGAGCCGCCGCCCGAACCGACGATCAGACCGGTGCGCTCGTGCGATACCACGCTCTCCGGCAAACCCGCGTCGGCGATGGCCTCGGCCATGGCGAGGTAATTGAATGCCGCAGCATCGCCCATGAAGCGCAGCAGCTTGCGGTCGATCAGCTCCTCGCGCTTCACCCGAATCGGGCCGTGCACCTGCGAGCGAAAGCCCAGTGCCTGGTATTCCTCGGAAAATTCGATGCCGCTGCGGCCTTCGCGCAGCGAGGCCAGCACCTCGGCCTTGTTGGTGCCGATGCTGGAGACGATACCCATTCCGGTGACGACGACGCGACGCATGGCGCTACCCTCAGAATCCGTCGGTGGAGGTGAACAATCCCACCTGCAGGTCCTTGCCTGCGTAGATATCGCGACCGTCGACCTCCATCACGGCGTCGGCGATACCCATCACCAGCTTGCGCAGGATCACGCGCTTCATGCTGATGCGGTAGGTAATTTTCTTTGCGCTCGGCAACACCTGGCCGCTGAACTTGACCTCGCCGCAGCCGAGCGCGCGTCCGTGCCCTTTGCCTCCCATCCAGCCCAGATGAAAACCGATCAGCTGCCACATTGCATCCAGCCCCAGGCATCCCGGCATCACCGGGTCGCCCTGGAAATGGCAGACGAAAAACCAGAGTTCCGGGCGCAGGTCGAGCTCGGCGACGATCTCGCCCTTGCCGAAGGCTCCGCCCTTGTCGCTGATGTAGATGATGCGGTCGAACATCAGCATGGGCGGCAGGGGCAACTGCGCATTGCCGGCGCCGAACATCTCCCCGCGCCCGCAGGCGAGCAGTTGTTCGTGGGTAAAACTGGATCGTTTGGTCAAAGCGCTTGTTTCCTCAGAAAACACCGGAGCCATGCGGGCGGCGATAATACTCGGGGCCGGACACAAGTATAAAGGCTTTTTGGCGCCGGCAGATGCCGCAACGCGCTCCCCGGACCTGCCGCTTGCGTTGCCGGGAGCGCAAGCCTCGGTTGCAGCAGAGGCGCCGGTCGCAACCACATACAGCCACGGGCGCGTCGAACACGGCGGCGTGTCCCGGCTCAGGCCGCCCAATTCAGCAACACTATCGCCTCGGCGGCAATGCCTTCGGCGCGGCCGGTGAATCCCAGCCCCTCGGTGCTTGTCGCCTTGATGTTGACCTGGCCGTGCGACAAACCGAGATCGGCGGCGATATTGTTCACCATCGAGGGAATATGCGGCGCCATTTTCGGCGCCTGCGCGATGATCGTGGCGTCGATATTGACGATGCGGTAGCCGGCTTCCTGCACCAGCCGGCTCACCTCGCGCAACAGCATGCGGCTGTCGGCGTTCTTGTAACGCGAATCGGTGTCGGGGAAATGCCGGCCGATATCGCCCAGAGCCCCGGCGCCGAGCAATGCGTCGCACACGGCGTGCAGCAGCACATCGGCGTCCGAATGTCCGTCCAGGCCCTTCTCGTTTGGAATATCCACGCCGCCGATGATCAGCTTGCGCCCCGTGACCAGGGCGTGAACGTCGAATCCCTGCCCTACTCTCATGTTTGTCTCCCTTGGCTTGCGAGGATGATTTCCGCCAACTGCAGATCCTCCGCATAGGTAACCTTCAAATTCGCGGTGGAACCCTGCACCAGCTTCGGTTTCAGCCCCAGCGCCTCTATGGCGCCAGCCTCGTCGGTCACTATCCCGGTCCTGCTCAAAGCATGCAGCAGCAGGCCATGGCGGAACATCTGCGGCGTCTGCGCCTGCCACAGGTGTTCGCGCGGTTCGGTCGCCTGGATCTGCCCGGCGGCGTCGGCGCGCTTGAGCGTGTCGGCGACCGGCACTGCGAGTATACCTCCCACATCGTGCGTGGCGAGCGCGGCCAGCATACGCTGCAATTCACGCTGGCCCAGACAGGGCCGCGCCGCGTCGTGCACCAACATCCAGTCCTCCGGCTGCGCCGTGGACGAGGCCGCAACCAGGCCATTCAACACGCTGTCGTGCCGCGTCGCGCCGCCGCAATAAAGCGGCGCGATGCGCTCACCGAACTCACCCCAGTCATGCTGCCTGAATTCGCGGTCTCCGGGCGCCAGCACCACGAACACGGTATCGATCCTGCCGCTCGCGAGGAGCGCGTTCACGCTATGGTAGAGCATCGGGCGTCCCAGCAGCGGAAGGTATTGCTTGGGCGTGGCCTGGCCCATGCGCTCGCCCGCCCCCGCCGCCGGAATCAGGCCGAAAAATCGCTCGGACGTCATTGTTTTTTCTAAATAAATGGCTGCTGAAGACGTTATAATACAGCTTAGTTAAATTATGATGTCAGCTGAATCCCGTCTCCCAGGGCCGCGCCCGCGGACTCCTATTTGCCCATGATTTCCGCCCCCGTCCAAGCGCTGCACAAACGCCGCTACACCCAGTTGCATGGCTCGAGCGACGCCCTGGCGCTCGCGCGCCTGGCGCGGGAAGCGAAACCCCTGATCGTATTTTGCGCCTCAGCGCTGGATGCGCAGCGCCTGTGCGAGGAAATTCCTTATTTCGAGCCCGGATTGGCCGTGAATCTGCTGCCCGACTGGGAGACGCTGCCCTACGACAGTTTCTCGCCGCACCATGACCTGATTTCCGAACGCCTGGCGACGCTGTACGCGATCACCCGCGGCAGTTGCGACGTTACGCTGATTCCGGCGAGCACCGCACTCTACCGCCTGGCGCCGCCGTCCTATCTCGCTGCTTACACGTTCTTCCTCAAGCAGGAGGAGAAATTCAACCTGCCGCAACTGCGCGCGCAATTGACGCTGGCCGGCTATAGCCACGTCACCCAGGTAGTCGCGCCGGGCGAGTATTGCGTGCGCGGCGGGCTGATCGATCTGTTCCCCATGGGCAGCGCCCTGCCTTACCGCATCGATCTGCTCGACGAGGAGATCGAATCCATCCGCACCTTCGACGTCGATACGCAGCGCACCATCTATCGGGTGAAGGAAGTGCGCCTGCTGCCGGCGCGCGAGTTTCCGCTGGACGAGGCCGGCAGGACGCGCTTTCGCGCGCGCTTTCGCGAAACCTTCGAAGGCGATCCGTCGCGGAGCAATATCTACAAGGACGTGAGCAACGGCATCGCCCCGGCCGGGGTCGAATACTACCTGCCCCTGTTCTTCGAGAGCACCGCCACTATTTTCGATTACCTGCCCGGGCAGGCCACGCTGTGCCTGCACCGCGACGTCGCCGCCACCATCGATGCGTTCTGGAAGGACACGCAGTCGCGCTATCAACTGCTGCGCGGCGACCGCTCGCAGCCGCTGCTGTCACCGGTGGAGATGTTCCTCCCGGCCGAGGAGTTCTTCGTCGCGGCAAGGAATTTTGCGCGCGTCGACATTACCGCCCCGCAGGAAGCCGGCGCGGCGCCGGAAGGGGCAATCGTCGCCGCCGAACTGCCGCCGCTCGCAGTCGAGCGCCGCGCCGCGGATCCGCTCACCCGGTTAAAGCAGTTCCTCGCGAGCACACCCGCGCGCGTGCTGCTCCTCGCAGAATCGCCGGGCCGGCGCGAAACCATGAGCCAGTATCTGGCCGAATACGGGCTTCAGCCTGCGCCCTGCGCGAGCTTCGCCGAGTTTCGCGCGGGCAGCGCACGCTGCATGCTCGGCACGGCGCCGCTATTCAACGGCTTTGCCCTGCCCGCTGAGCGCATTTGTATCCTTACCGAGGCCGAACTCTATGCCGGTACGGTGCGCGCAAGCAAACGCGCCGAGGTCCGCCCGACTTCGGTCGAGGGCCTGGTGCGCGACCTGTCGGAACTGCGCATCGGCGACCCCGTGGTGCATGCCCAGCACGGCATCGGCCGCTATCTCGGCCTGGCCAATCTCGACCTGGGGGAAGGCAAGACCGAATTTCTGCACCTGGAGTATGCCGGCCAGGACAAGCTCTACGTGCCGGTGGCGCAGTTGCACCTGATCAGCCGCTACAGCGGCGTGGCGCCCGAACAAGCGCCGCTGCACAAGCTCGGCAGCGGCGACTGGGACCGCGCCAAGCGCAAGGCGGCACTGCAGATCCGCGACACCGCGGCCGAGTTGCTCAATCTCTACGCCCGGCGCGCCGCCCGCCAGGGGCATCGGTTCGAGATCAAGCAGCACGATCTGGACGCGTTTGCCGAGGGCTTCGGCTTCGAGGAGACCACCGACCAGGCGGCGGCGATCCGCGCGGTGGTCGAAGACATGCGCTCGGGCAAGCCCATGGATCGCCTGATCTGCGGCGACGTCGGCTTCGGCAAGACCGAAGTGGCCCTGCGCGCGGCGTTCGTCGCAGTCTGTGGCGGCAAGCAGGTCGCCGTCCTCACCCCGACCACCCTGCTCGCCGAGCAGCACTTCCAGACCTTCTCCGACCGCTTCGCGCAGATCGCGGACGAGTGGCCGATCAAGATCGCGCAGCTGTCGCGTTTTCGCACGGCGAAGGAGCAGACGCAAAGCGTGAAGGCGCTCGCCGATGGCGCAATCGACATCGCCATCGGCACGCACAAGCTGCTGCAGCGCGACATCCATTTTCAGCGCCTGGGGCTGGTGATCATCGACGAGGAGCATCGCTTCGGCGTGCGCCAGAAGGAGGTGCTCAAGGCGTTGCGCGCCGAAGTGGACGTGCTCACGCTCACGGCCACGCCGATCCCGCGCACCCTGGCCATGTCGCTCGAAGGCCTGCGCGATTTCTCGGTCATCGCCACCGCGCCGCAGAAGCGCCTCGCGATCAAGACCTTCGTCAGCCGCGACAGCCAGGGCGTGATCCGCGAAGCGGTGCTGCGCGAATTGAAGCGCGGCGGGCAGATCTATTTCCTGCACAACGAAGTCCAGACCATCGAGAACATGCACCTGAAGCTCGCGCAGCTGCTGCCCGAGGCGCGCATCGTGGTGGCGCACGGGCAAATGCGCGAACGCGAACTCGAGCGCGCGATGCGCGAGTTCCACCAGCAGCGCTACAACCTGCTGCTATGCACCACCATCATCGAGACGGGGATCGACATCCCCACCGCCAACACCATGCTGATCAACCGCGCCGACAAGTTCGGCCTGGCGCAATTGCATCAACTGCGCGGCCGCGTCGGCCGCTCGCATCATCAGGCCTATGCCTACCTGCTGATCCACGCCGAAGAGGCGCTCTCGGCGCAGGCAAAAAAACGCCTGGAAGCGATACAGATGATGAATGAGCTCGGCTCGGGGTTCTTCCTCGCCATGCACGACCTGGAAATTCGCGGCGCGGGCGAAGTCCTGGGCGAGTCGCAATCTGGCGAAATGCAGGAAATCGGCTTCAATCTGTACGCCGACATGCTCAATCACGCGGTGCGCTCCCTCAAAGCGGGGAAGGAGCCGGACCTGTCGCAGCCGCTGGGGATCACCACCGAAATCAATTTGCACCTGCCGGCGCTGCTGCCGAACGACTATTGCAGCGACGTGCACGAGCGGCTGACACTGTACAAGCGCCTGGCCAACTGCGAAACCGCGCAACAGCTCGATGCGATGCAGGAGGAGCTGATAGACCGCTTCGGCCCGGCGCCCGAACCGGCACAGGCGCTGATCGAGTCGCACCGCCTGCGCATCGCCGCACGCGCGCTGGGCGTGGCGCGCATCGACGCTGGCGGCGATGCGATCCAGTTGCAGTTCATCGACAAACCGCCCATAGACGGGGCGCGCATCCTGCAACTGCTGCAGCGGCACCGCCACTGGAAGCTGCCGGGCCCGAGCAAACTCCGGGTGCAGACGCCGAGCGAAGGCCTGGCGCCGAGGGTGCAGACGGTGAAAGAATTGCTCAAGACTTTGGGCGGAGCGATGCAATGATGCCCGCGCGCCCAACCGGGCCGCATCCGCATACGAGATGAGTATGCATCTGGTGATCCAGGGCGCCGCCGTCGCCGAACGCGACCTCGAGCAGCTATCGCAGCTATCCGGTGCGCGGCAAGTCCTGCGCCTCAGCCCCGGCGTGTGCCGCTTGATCGGCGCGCAGCAACGGCCGGGTATCGCCGAGTATTGCGCCCGGGCGAGGCTCGACTTCGGCTTTGTTCCGGAGGAGCGGAAACTCGCCGACATGGAACTGCTGGTGATCGACATGGATTCCACGCTGATCACCATCGAATGCATAGACGAAATCGCCGACATGGCGGGGGTCAGGGCCGAAGTTTCGGCGATCACCGCCGCCGCGATGTCGGGCGAGATCGATTACGCCGAGAGCCTGCGGCTGCGCGTCGGCCTGCTGCAGGGTCTGGACGAGGGAGCGCTGGCGCGCGTCTACGACGAACGCCTGCGGCTCTCCCCCGGCGCCGAGACCATGCTCGCCGCGATGCAGCGCGCCGGCGTCAAAACGCTGTTGGTATCCGGTGGCTTCAGTTTTTTCACCGAGCGCCTGAAAACCCGGCTTGGGCTCGACTACAGCATCTCCAACGTGCTCAATATCGAAGATGGCCGCCTCACCGGACGGGTGATCGGGGGCATCGTCGACGCGGAGGCGAAGGCGGCGAAGCTGCGCTCGGTGCGCGATGAGCTGGGGCTGGCAACAGCCCGGGTCATCGCCATAGGCGACGGCGCCAATGACCTTGCGATGATGGCCGAGGCCGGCGTCTCCATCGCCTACCGCGCGAAACCGGTGGCGCGGGGCAAGGCCGACTACACGCTGGACTACGTCGGCCTGGACGGGGTGCTGAATCTATTTGCCGGAAATTAACGACTCAGGCCGGCAACGAGACAACCTTGCGCGCAGCCGCGGGACGCCGGTCCATCAGCACGGTCACATTGCCGTTTTTCGCCAGTTGCTCGTTCACCAGGTCCTGCAGCGTCACCGAGTTCAGATATTCGTACAACTTCTCGTTCAGCGTGGCCCACAAATTATGGGTCATGCAGCGCTTGTCTTCCTGGCAGTTTTCCATGCCGCCGCATTGCGTCGCATCGAGCGGCTCGTCCACGGCGAGGATGATGTCGGCCACCGAGATCTTCTCGGTCGGGCGCGCCAGGCAGTAACCGCCGCCGGGACCGCGCACGCTCTCGACCAGCGCATGCCGGCGCAGCTTGCCGAACAGTTGCTCCAGATAGGAAAGGGAAATGCCCTGGCGCGCTCCGATGCCGGCCAAAGTCACCGGACCCGGCTGGTGGCGCAAGGCCAGATCCAGCATCGCGGTCACGGCAAATCTGCCTTTGGTTGTCAGTCGCATATTCGTCTCCCGCTCAATACCCAATCAATACCCAATAAATACAAGGAAATATACTAAAACGTGAGTGTTTCAGTCGACTATTTTTCCGCTGCCTGGCGTAGCCGGCCCGGGTCGAAGCGCTCCGCGACCGCGCGGTCGTCCTCGGTCCGCCCTCGCAAAGCCTCGATCTCGTGCTGTAACTGCTCCAGGCGACGGTCCTGCTCCATCGAGTGGTCCAGCAAACCCTGTAGCGCCTTGGCCAGGGGATCGTCCGCGGCTTTGGCCGTGATGGCATAGGCGGAAAAACCAAGCTTGGCGGCTTTTTCCTCGCGCGACTTGTCCTGATCGTCGAGAATGATGCGCGCCGGAATCCCGACCGCTGAGGCCCCTGCGGGAACGTCTTTCACCACCACGGCGTTGGAGCCGATCTTCGCCCCCTCGCCCACGACGATGGGTCCCAGCACCTTGGCGCCGGCACCGATGACTACCCCATTCCTCAAAGTCGGATGGCGCTTGCCCTTGTTCCAGGAAGTACCGCCCAAGGTGACGCCATGATAAAGGGTCACGTCATCGCCGATTTCAGCGGTTTCGCCTATGACTACCCCCATGCCGTGGTCGATGAAAAAGCGCCGTCCGATCGTCGCGCCGGGATGAATTTCGATGCCGGTCAGAAAGCGGCCAATATGCGACACCAGCCGTCCCAGCCAGCGCAGGTTCATATGCCAGAGCCAATTCGCGATGCGGTGAATACGCAGCGCATGGAAGCCCGGATAACAGGTGATAACCTCCCACGTCGAGCGCGCAGCAGGATCGCGATCGAATACGCTGGCGATGTCTTCACGGATGTTTTTAAACATAAACCTGTCCGGTAACGGATCTGATCAGTATCACTGTACTAATCCGTAGTGATTTAGTCAACTATTTGCGAAAAGAATTCAACATCCCGCGCAGGATGTTGACCTCTTCCTGTTCCAGTTGGGCGCGGCCGAACAGGCGCCGCAGGCGCGGTATCAGGCGCCTGGGGTTCGCCGGGTCCAGAAAGCCGCTGGCGAGCAGGCTTTGCTCGAGGTGGGCGTAGAAATTCTCGACGTCCTCGTGGCGCGCCGGTTCGAATTCGCTCGGCGGGAGCAGCTGCGCACCCAGCGCCGCCACGCGCGCCTCATAGGCCATGACCTGCACCGCCGCGGCGAGATTGAGCGAGGAATAGGCCGGATCGGCGGGAATATGCGCCATCGCGCGACATTGCAGGATTTCCTCATTGGTCAGGCCGGACATTTCGGTGCCGAACACGAGGGCGACCTCGCCCTGCTGCGCTGCCGCCACGAGCCCCTGCGCCGCGCTACGCGCATCGGCGCACGCGTACGCGAGTTCGCGCCGGCGCGCGCTCACCGCCAGAGCGTAGACTGTGCCCTGCAAGGCCTCGGCCAGGCTGGCGCAGACGCGTGCGTGCCGCAGCACGTCCGACGCTCCGCTCGACATGGCTTCGGCTTCGGCATCAGGAAATTTTTTCGGGTTGACCAGATAGAGCGAGACGATGCCCATAGTCTTCATCGCGCGGGCCGCCGCGCCGATGTTGCCCGGATGCGAGGTGTGCGACAGCACAACACGAATGTGCGACAGCAGATCTGCGCTCATATTAAAATCAATCCTTCGGCGCAGGCCGCGAAACCAACCAAAGACCCCACATCACATGCATCCCATGCTCAATATCGCGGTGAAAGCCGCGCGGCGCGCCGGCGCTATCATCAACCGCGCCGCGCAGGACATCGACGCCCTGACCGTATCGACCAAGCGCCACAATGATTTCGTCACCGAGGTGGACCAGGCGGCAGAGCAGGCGGTGATCCAGATCCTGATGAAGGCGTTCCCGGACCACGCGATTCTAGCAGAGGAGTCCGGTGCGCACGGCAAATCGGACTTCGTCTGGATCATCGACCCGCTGGACGGGACCACCAATTTCATTCACGGTTTCCCGCAGTATTGCGTCTCCATCGGACTCAGATACAAGGGCGCGGTGACGCAGGCGGTGATCTACGACCCGGGACGCAATGAACTGTTCACCGCCACGCGCGGACACGGCGCCTACCTCAACGACCGGCGCATGCGCGTGTCCAAGCGCAGGCAACTGGACGACGCGCTCATCGGCACCGGCTTTCCGTTCCTCTCCGGCCAGCACATGGACGAATACACGGCCGTCCTGCGCAAGGTGATGGAGCAGACTGCGGGCGTGCGCCGCGCCGGCGCCGCCGCGCTCGATCTCGCCTATGTCGCCGCGGGCCGGCTGGACGGCTTCTGGGAAATGGGCCTCTCGCCCTGGGATATGGCCGCGGGCAGCCTGCTGATCCAGGAAGCAGGCGGTCTGGTGAGCGATTTCGACGGCGACGGCAATTACCTGGAATCCGGGAACATCGTCACCGGCACGCCCAAAGTGTTCACGCCGCTGCTGCAGATCGTGGCCGCACATCATCCCAAGTAACTTACTTATGCCATTGTTGCAGGCGCGGCGGGGATGGTTCGGCGGCAGCAAGGCCGCGCACCATTACGACGAGGCGGCCGCCTTGCTGCAGCTGGCGTGGCAGGAGGCGGACGATCCGACCGCACCGAATTGGTCCAACCCGCAGATGAGGGTCGAACGAAGACGCCATGCACCATGCCTGAACAAAATTGTGCGCCATAGTTGACTAAAACTGTCAGGTATTGTATAGTCGGTGAAATTACTCGTGTATTGCCGGTGCAGGCCTTAGCTATCTGATATTTAAAGGGTTTTTATATGAGACTGACGACGAAGGGCCGCTTTGCCGTGACGGCGATGGTAGATCTCGCGATGAGTCGGGGCAAACACCCGGTGACCCTGGCGGCGATCAGCCAGCGCCAGAAAATCTCGCTGTCTTATCTCGAGCAGTTGTTCGGCAAGCTGCGCCGCCGGGCGCTGGTCGACAGCGTGCGCGGCCCTGGCGGCGGTTATCGCCTCGCCCAGGACATGACGCAGATATCGGTCGCCGACATCATTCTCGCGGTCGACGAGACGCTTGACTCGACGCAATGCGGCGGCAGGGAAAACTGTCGCGATGAGAACAAATGCATCACTCACAATCTGTGGGCCAATCTCAATCAACATATTTTCAGTTATCTCGGCGCGGTAACGCTCAAACAGCTGGTTGACGAGCAGAAACCCAGACAAAACGGCGTGGCGCAGGTGCACGACATGCGCGAGACCCTGCAAAAGCGCGAGCGCGCCGCGATTGCGATCTAATTCTTTATACAGGCGAAACCATGGCGATTTCAGTGACTGAAAATGCGGCAAAACAGATCCAGAACCAGCTCGCAAAGCGCGGCAAAGGCGTGGGCCTGCGCGTCGGCGTGAAGAAAGTCGGCTGTTCCGGCTTTGCCTATACATTCGAGTACGCCGACGAAATGCGCCCCGGCGACCGGTTGTTCGAGGCGCACGACGCGAAACTGGTGGTGGACGCCGATACGCTGTCGTTTCTGGACGGCTCGCGCCTCGATTTCGTCAAGGAAGGCTTCAAGCAGGTGTTCAAATTCGACAATCCTAATATCGACAGCACTTGTGGCTGCGGCGAGAGCTTCAACATTAAGCAATCCGCCAAAGCTTAGCCGCAAAGATCCTGAAGGAATTGCAATGGCACGAGTATTTTTCCGGCGTCCTGGATATTCAACAATCAGGTTGGTGAAACCGCAATGAGCACGGCACTGCACAATCTCGTCAACCAGCCCTACCAGCACGGTTTCGTCACCGATATCGAAGCCGATGTCGCGCCCAAAGGGCTTAGCGAAGACACGATCCGGCTGATTTCGGGCAAGAAGAACGAGCCCGAGTGGCTGCTCGAACTCAGGCTCAACGCCTACCGGCAATGGCTCAAGATGGAAGAGCCCCGGTGGCCGAACGTGAAATATCCGAAGATCGATTTCCAGGCGATCAGTTATTACTCGGCGCCCAAGCCGAAGAACACACTGGCCAGCATGGACGAGGTCGATCCGGAATTGCTGCGCACCTTCGAAAAACTCGGCGTGCCGATGAACGAGCGCGCGAAGCTCGCCGGCGTCGCGGTCGACGTGATTTTCGACAGCGTGTCGGTGGCGACCACCTACAAGGCGAAGCTTGCCGAGGTCGGCATCATTTTCTGTTCGATCTCGGAGGCGGTGCACGAGCACCCCGACCTCGTGCGCCAGTATCTGGGCAGCGTGGTGCCGGTCGGCGACAACTACTATGCGGCGCTCAACTCGGCAGTATTCACCGACGGTTCGTTCTGTTTCATCCCCAAGGGCGTCAAATGCCCGATGGATCTGTCGACCTATTTCCGCATCAATACGGAAAATACGGGCCAGTTCGAACGCACGCTGATCGTGGCCGAGGAAGGCGCTTCGGTGTCCTATCTCGAAGGCTGCACCGCGCCCAAGTTCGACACCAACCAGCTGCACGCGGCGGTGGTCGAGCTGGTTGCGCTCGACAATGCCGACATCAAGTATTCGACGGTGCAGAACTGGTACGCGGGCGACGAGAACGGACTGGGCGGCATTTACAATTTCGTCACCAAGCGCGGGCTGTGCAAGGGTGTGAATTCGCGCATCTCCTGGACGCAGGTCGAGACCGGCTCGGCGATCACCTGGAAATATCCGAGCTGCATCCTGCGCGGCGACAACTCGGTCGGCGAGTTCTATTCGGTGGCGCTCACCAATCATTACCAGCAGGCCGATACCGGAACCAAGATGATCCATCTGGGCAAGAACACGCGCAGCACCATCGTCAGCAAGGGCATTTCGGCGGGCCACTCCAACAACAGCTACCGCGGGCTGGTCAGGATCGCGCCCACCGCCGCCGGCGCGCGCAATTACTCGCAGTGCGATTCGATGTTGATCGGCGATCGCTGCGGCGCGAACACGTTTCCCTATATCCAGGTGAACAACCCCAGCGCCAAAGTCGAGCACGAAGCATCGACATCCAAGATCGGCGAAGACCAGTTGTTCTATTTCGCCCAGCGCGGCGTCGGCGCCGAGGAAGCGGTATCGATGATCATCAACGGGTTCTGCAAGGACGTTTTTCAACAATTGCCGATGGAGTTCGCGGTCGAGGCGACCAAACTGCTCGGCCTCAAGCTCGAGGGAAGCGTAGGATGATTTACCAGGACAGCAAGACTCTGCTCGCAGTGCGCGGCCTGCACGCGACCGTCAACGGCATCGAAATTCTCAAGGGCATGGATCTCACGGTCAAGAGCGGCGAAGTGCACGCGATCATGGGGCCGAACGGCTCGGGCAAGAGCACCTTCGCCAAGGTGCTTGCCGGCCACCCCGCCTACGAAGTCAGCGGCGGCGAGGTCGTGTTCGAGGGCAACAACCTGCTCGAACTGAAACCCGAGGCGCGCGCGCGCGCGGGGGTTTTCCTCGGTTTCCAGTACCCGATCGAGATACCGGGGGTGGCCAACAGCCAGTTCCTGCGGCTTGCGTACAACACGGCGCAGGCGCAGCGCGGCCAAGACGAGCTCGATCCGCTCGAGTTCGACGACTTCGTGCGCGAGAAAATGAAGCTGCTCGAGATGAATCCGGATTTCCTCGACCGCAGCGTCAATGAAGGCTTCTCGGGCGGCGAGAAAAAGCGCAACGAGATCCTGCAGATGGCGTTGCTCGAGCCGAAGCTCGCGATCCTCGACGAAACCGATTCCGGCCTGGACATCGACGCTCTCAGGATCGTTGCCAACGGCATCAATCAGCTTGCGAACAAAGATAATGCAATCGTGCTGGTCACGCACTACCAGCGCCTGCTCAATTACATCGTGCCCGACTATGTGCACGTGATGGAGTCGGGCCGCATCGTCAAGACCGGCGGCAAGGAGCTGGCGCTCGAACTCGAAGCGCGGGGCTACGACTGGGTCGGCTCGGAACTGAAGGCGAACGCGCGCGTGAGCATATGACTACCGCCGCTACCACCAGCTATCTCGACCGCCTGCTGCAGGGGCAACCGCCGGCTAGTCCGCTGAGCTGGCTGAATCAGCTGCGGGCGAACGCGGTCGATCGGGTCGGCGCGCTGACCGTGCCGACCACGCGCGACGAGGACTGGCGCTTCACCGATATTTCCCCGCTGACCAAGCTCTCGTTCCAGCCGGCGCAAGGCGTGCCGCCACTCGCACCCGCGACTGTCGGGCAGTGGGCCATCCCCGAGGCGGCGGCACGGCTGGTATTCGTCGACGGCATTTTCGCGCCCGAGCATTCGTTCAACCATGCCGGACTCACGGTGGAAAACCTCGCCTCGGGCATGATCCGGCACGGCGCGGCGGTGCAGGCCCACCTCGGCCGGCACGCCGGATTCGAGCAAAACGCGTTCGCGGCGCTCAATACCGCATTCCTGCACGACGGGGCCCTGATCGTTGCGCCGCGCGACATGGCGCTGGCGGCACCGGTGCATCTGCTGTTCATCGCGACGCGCAAACACACGGCGAGCTACCCGCGTTGCCTGGTCATTGCGGAGTCCGGCTCTGCGCTCACGCTCGTCGAGGACTTCGTAGCCCTGCAGAGCGAAGCCTATTTTACCAACGCAGTGACCGAGATGGCGCTTGCCGGCAACGCGCAGGTGCATCATGTCCGGGTGCAGCGCGACGGCGCCGAGGCGTTCCATATCGGGAATTGCGCGGTGTCGCTGGCACAGGCGAGCCGCTACCATTCGGTGAGCGTCGCGCTGGGCGCGCGCATCTCGCGCCACAATCTGGGCGTCGTTCTGGCGGCCGAAGGCGCCGAGTGCAGCGTCGACGGGCTGGCGCTGATCGGCGGCCAGCAACTCGCCGATAGCCACACGCTCATCGACCATGCCATGCCGCAGGGCAAGAGCCGGCAGATGCACAAATGCATCGTCGACGGCGCCGCGCGCGCGGTGTTCAACGGCAACATCATGGTACGGGCCGGCGCGCAGCGCACCGATTCGTCGCAATCGAGCCGCAACCTGCTCCTGAGCGGCAAGGCGCGCGTCGACACCAAACCGCAGCTTGAAATTTTCGCCGACGACGTGAAATGCGCGCACGGCGCGACCGTCGGCCAGCTCGATGTCGATGAAGTGTTCTACCTCAAGAGCCGCGGCCTGTCCGATACTGCGGCGCGCAACCTGCTGACGTACGCGTTCGGCGCCGAGGTCATCGAGCGCATCAGCGTTGCCTCGCTCAGGAACCGGCTCGAGCAGGCGGTGCTGGCGCAAACCCAAACCGCCGCACCCGGCGCGGCAAGACTATCATGACCGCAATCCAAACCGCGCTGAAATCGCGCCCCGGATCGGCCTTCGACGTCGAGCGCATCCGCGCCGATTTTCCGATCCTCAAGCTCAGGCCGGGCGGCAAGCCGCTGGTCTATCTGGACAATGCGGCCTCCAGCCAGATGCCGCAGCAGGTGATCGACCGCCTGGTGCGCTACCAGACTGCACAGCACGCGAACATACACCGCGCAGTGCATACCCTGTCGGAGATCGCCACCGCCGAATACGAAGAGGCACGGCGCAAGCTCGCGCGCTTCATCAACGCGCGCGAGGAGCGCGAGGTGATTTTCACCAGCGGCACGACCGAAGCGATCAACCTGGCGATGCACGCTTACGGGCGCAAGTTCATCGGCGCCGGCGACGAAATCATCCTGACCACGCTCGAGCACCATTCGAACATCGTGCCCTGGCAGATGCTGGCCGAAGAGAAGGGAGCAAGGATCCGCGTCGCGCCGATCAACGATGCCGGCGAACTGCTGATCGACGAATACGAAAAACTGTTCAACGAGCGCACGAGGCTCGTCGGCGTGGCGCACGTCTCGAACGCGCTCGGCACAGTCAATCCGGTCAAGCAGATCATCGCGTTTGCGCGCGCGCGCGGCGTGCCGGTGCTGGTGGACGGCGCGCAGGCGGTGCCGCACATGAAAGTCGACGTGCAGGATCTCGATTGCGATTTCTACGCGTTTTCGGGGCACAAGCTGTGCGGCCCGACCGGCATTGGCATCCTCTACGGCAAGGCTGCGCTGCTCGAGCGCATGCAGCCGTTCAAGGGCGGCGGCGACATGATCCTGTCGGTCACTTTCGAGAAAACCACGTACAACGTGATTCCGCAGAAGTTCGAGGCCGGCACGCCGCCGATTGCGGCCGCGATCGGGCTCGGCGCGGCGATCGATTACCTGTCGGCCATCGGCATGGACGCGATCGCCGCGCACGAGCTCGATTTGCTCGATTACGCGACCGAGCAGCTCAAGCGCATGCCGGGCGTGCGCATCATCGGCACCGCCGGAGAGAAGGCCGCGGTGCTGTCGTTCGCGCTCGACGGCGTGCACCCGCACGACGTCGGCACGCTGCTGAACCAGGACGGTGTCGCGGTGCGCACCGGTCATCATTGCGCCCAGCCGGTAATGCAGCGCTTCAAGGTGCCGGCAACCTCGCGTGCTTCGTTCGCTTTCTACAACACGATGGCCGAGGTCGATGCGCTGGTCGCGGGCATCCGCAACGTGCAAAAGGTTTTCTCCTGATGGCCGACCCGAAATCCCTGTATCAGGAAGTCATTCTCGATCACAACCGGAAGCCGCGAAACTATGGCGCGCTGGCGCCAGCGAGCCACAAGGCCGAAGGCCACAACCCCTTGTGCGGCGACCATCTCAGCGTGGCATTGAATCTCGAGGGGGAGCGCATAGCTGCAATCGCGTTTCAGGGCGAGTCGTGCGCGATCTGCAAGGCGTCGGCATCGATGATGACGGCGAGCGTCAAAGGCAATACGCGGCAGGATGCAGAAACGCTGATTCAGGAGTTTCGCGACATGGCGACCGGCCAGATCGATGTCGACAAGCAACCGCACCATCTCGGGCGGCTCACGGTGTTTGCGGGCGTGCGCGATCTGCCGACGCGCGTCAAATGCGCGATCCTTCCGTGGCACACGCTGCATGCGGCATTACACTCGGTCGCTGACACCTCGACTGAATCCGAAAACGACCCGATGCACGCGCCGATCGGCGATGCCTGAACGAAAGCCGCCATGCCCAAGATAGCCGACATCGAAGACACGCCGAATCCGAACGCGAAGAAATTCATCCTCAGGGAGCCGCTGACCTGGGGCATCACGCGCTCCTACGACGACGCGGGGCAGGCCATGGACGATCCGCTGGCCTCGGCGCTGTTTGACATCGAGCATGTGACCAACGTGTTCTACGTCGACCACTGGATCACGGTCACGCAGGACGGCCGCGCCGACTGGCAGGAGTTGCTGCGCAAGCTCGCCGATCCGATCCGCGTCGCGCCGGCAGCGAACGAGCAATCCGAGCGACTCGCGTCCAGCGCGGCCGCGACGGCGATAACCGACTTGAGCCCCGACGATCAGCAACGACTCTACATGATCAACGGATTGCTGGATGAGCAGATTCGCCCTTACCTGCAAGGCGACGGCGGCGATCTTTACGTGCTCGGGCTGGAAGGCAACAAGCTGACCGTGCATTACCAGGGCGCGTGCGGCAGCTGCCCGAGCTCGATGTCGGGCACGCTTGTCAGTATCGAGCATCTGCTGAAAACGATCGAGCCCGATATCGAAGTGATGGCTGTGTAGCAGGCTGCCGAAGACAGCGTTCCGAACGCGAACCCCTCCGGGCTGAGCCGGCATACTCACACGGCCGCGGCGCCGGAAGCGGCGCTTTTCTGCAGGCGCAAGAATTCATCCTCCGCCAACGGCTCGCTGAAATAGTAACCCTGCATCTCGTCGCATCCGAGCTCGCGCAGGAAGCTCAGTTGCTCCTCGGTCTCGACCCCTTCGGCGATCACCTTCAGCCTCAGGCTGTGCGCCATCGCGATGATCGCCCGGGTAATCGCGGCATCGTCGGCGTCCCCCGGAATATCGTGGATGAACGAGCGGTCTATTTTCACGCTGTCTATCGGGAAGCGCTTGAGATAACTCAGCGACGAATAGCCGGTGCCGAAATCATCGATCGAAAGATGTATCCCCATGGCCTTGAGCCTGGTCAGCAGTGTCACCGCCCGCTCGGGGTCGTGCATCACCATGCTTTCGGTAATCTCGAATTCCAGCGCAGCCGGATCCAGCCCGGTCTCGCGCAGCGCCCGCGCCACATCCTGCAACAGGTTTGCATGAGCGAACTGGCGTGCCGACAGATTCACCGCGATGCGCAACGGCGGCAGCCCCTCCTCCTGCCACGACTTGTTCCGGGCGCAGGCGGTTCTCAGTACCCATTCGCCGATCGGCACGATCAGGCCGGTTTCCTCGGCCAGCGCGATGAACTGCGCCGGCGGGATCAGTTCCTGCCCCGGTCGCTGCCAGCGCAGCAGCGCCTCCATGCCGGTGATGCGCCCGCTGCCGATATCGACCTTGGGCTGGTAGTGGAGCAGAAACTCGTTCCGCTCCAGGGCGTGGCGCAGGCCGGATTCCAGCGCCAGGCGATCGAGGGTATGGATGTTCATCAGCGCCGAGTAGAACTGGTAATTGTTCTTACCCTGCTCCTTCGCCCGGTACATCGAGATGTCCGCGTTCTTCAGCAGGCCCTGCATGTCCTCGCTGTCATCCGGATAGGTGCTGATGCCGATGCTTGCGGTAATGTGGAATTCGTGTGCCTCGAGGACGACCGGTTGCGCGACAGCGGCTATGATTTTCTGCGCCACCGCCGCAACATGCATGGGCTGGGCCAATTCCTCGATCAGCACCACAAACTCGTCCCCGCCGAGGCGGCCGACGGTATCGCCTTCGCGCAGGCACCCGAGCAACCGTTCCGCGACTTGCTTGAGCACGCGGTCACCGGCTTCGTGGCCGAGTGTGTCGTTGATATTCTTGAAGCGGTCGAGATCGATGAACAGAATCGCCAACGGCTTGTCATTCCGCCGCGCGTGGACCAGAGCGTGGTTGAGGCGCTGATTGAACATGCTGCGGTTTGGCAACCCGGTAAGTTCATCAAAATGCGCGAGGTGGTGGACGCGCTCTTCGGCCTGCCTGCGTGCGATGAACTGGCCGATCTGGGCGCCGATCGAGCGCGCGCTCTGCAGCAGCACCTCCTCGGGCGGGCGGCTCGCGCGGCTGAAAAACTCCATCACGCCGAGGACGTCATTGCCAAACACGATCGGGAACACAAACGCCCCGTGCAACCCCGCCGCCGCCGCGAGAGGCGCGCGCCGGAAGCTCGCGTCCTCGACCACATCCGTGATCCATACGGGCTCGCCGCTGGCCCAAACGCGCCTGATCAGACCGCCCGCCGTCCGGTCCGGGTACATGGGCTGGCGACTGGCCGCGACAAATTCCATGACCTCGGCAGAGGGCACGCTCCAGGTCTCGGCGCACCTTATCACCCGCCCGTCTTCGTCCCGGAGCATACGCGCACCGCACGCAAATCCGAGCGCTTCACAGATCGTCCGGATGATCTTCGGCATCACCTCTTCCGGCGTCTCCGATTCGGACAACAAGCGGGTCACGTTATGTTCCATGCCCTGCCGCAGTTCCGCCTGTTTGCGCAGGGTGATGTCGGTGATCGTGGTCAGAACGCCGGAGGGCGCCATATCCGATTCCCCGAACAGCGGTCGCGCATTCATCGAAAGCCAGAGCACGCTGCCGTCCTCCTTGCGCAATCCCATCACCACATTGGATTGCGCCTGCCCGGTGCGCAGCGCCGTATGGGCCGGGCGCTGGTCATTCGGGAACGGCAAACCGTCTTCGCCAAACGCCTGCCAGCTGGGGTCGAAATAGCTGCTTCCCTTCATTTGATTCAGCGTGCGGCCGAGGATTCGCTCCGCGCTCGCGTTGCAGTTGGCAATCCTGGCATTCTGGTCCCGCACCACGACGCCTTCCGCCATCGCCGCGATCATCGAGCGGTATCTGGTCTCGCTTTCGACCAATGCCTGCTCCGCCCGCTTGCGCTCGGTAATGTCGGTGCCGACGCCGCGGTAGCCTTTGAACGCCCCGGAGGCATCGAACACCGGGTCGCCGCTGATCGAGAGATAGTGCTCGGTGCCATCGGCGCCGAGGCGCGAGAACTCGAAATCGCGGAACGGCCGGTGGGCGTGGAGCACCGCCCGGTGCGCCTGCCAGCCTGCTTCGTCCGGCGAATGACACGGGATCTCCCAGCGGCGCTCGCCGATTTGCGTAGGCCGGCGGAACACCGCCACCGCACTCGACTTGCCGGCCGCGCTGCGCTGCGTGAGTCGGTGTTCGGCATCGCTTTCCCAGTAGAAGTCGGAGGATATCTCGGTCAGGCTGCGAAAGCGCGCCTCGCTCTCGCGCAGCGCCTCCTCCGCCCGTTTGCGCTCGGTGATGTCGATGATGATGCCGATCAGGCCCGCGACGCTGCCGTCGGCGTGCGTAAGAGTGGCCTTGTAGTAAATCGTATCGTGCTGCTGTCCATCGGGGGTGGTGATGGATGTCTCGTAGACCTGGGTTCCGGGGTGCTCCCACAGCACCTGATCCTGCGCGTCCAGCCGCTGCGCAACTTCCGGGCGGTTGGGGTAGAGGTCGTACACCGTCTTGCCCAGGAACGCCTCGCGCGCCAGGCCAAAATAGCGCTCCCATGCCTTGTTTACCCCGAGGTAGCGGCCGTCGATGCGCTTGAAGAATATAGGATTTGGCAGCGCCTCGATCAGTTCCTGCGTCGTGCGCTGCGCCTCGGCCAGGTTCACCTCGCTCCGACGCAGGTCCTCGGTGATGCTTGCGGCGAGCGCCAGCGCGCGCCCGCCCACGCTCGCGAGCGAGCGTATCAGCCCGAACAGCAGCAGGCTGATGATGACCCCGCCGAGCATCACGGCCGACGGCAGCCAGCGGTCGGAGAAGGAGGCAAATTCCTGGCGTGCGCTGAAATACAGATTCCAGCGGCGCCCGCCCACGTCCAGGCCGGACACGCTGGTCAGGCCCGCAAGCTCGTCCTCGCCGGCGGCCTCGCGCGAGGACCGAGCCGGGAGCAGGCGGTCGCTGTCGAACATCAGGTTTTCGGCCGCCGGCGGCTGCGCCCCCTGCGGACTGTCCGCAAAACCGGCGTCGTGGATGCGCAAGCGGAACGTTTGC
>Ga0097691_1000224_pt1 | contig 52619 bp, 52 predicted proteins | sample NGESurdeep072012_8_FD_72858 | JGI IMG/M metagenome (GOLD analysis project Ga0097691, IMG submission 72858) | Arctic peat soil microbial communities from Barrow, Alaska - NGEE Surface sample 210-1 deep-072012 | ecosystem: Environmental > Terrestrial > Soil > Wetlands > Peat ...
ACTCTGCTGGTTGACCTCGACGTTCACCCACGGGTCATCATGCGAGTTCTTCGCCATGCAGACGTGGCAGTGACGATGGAGGTCTACGCGAACGCGAGTGCGAAGTCGACACGAGAAGCGCTACGCAGGCTGGGGGAGTCCCTTGGATGAGTGGCCCTGTTGTTGTTCGGTGCTCGCACTGCGAATTGGTTCCGTACCTGCGTGACCAGTCGGGCTGCGCCCGGTCAGAGGGCTGGTTGGGCCCGCGCCGCTGCGGTGGGCGCGGGGTCAAGGCGCCACCACGCCCCACGTCCCAACGGCGAAGGTACGAGGCATCTCTGGATAGCCGAGCCCAACCTGGCTCAGCTGAATCTGAGCCGGCCACGGCGGACGCCGCTGACCTTTGGGTGCAGTGGGAGCCCGAGATCGAGGGTCGGGCTGGCATGGGCTCAGAGACCCGCGCAGCATGGCCCGGGGCCCGAAACCAGCGGTTAGTGCCCTCGAGAGCCCTGCGCACAAGCCTGGGTGTGATGTGGATCGCGTTGGGTGCTGGGCGCCCACGAAATCCTCTCAAGACCCTTCTTGACGTCCGATGACGTGCCAAATCGGCGATGACGGGGTTGAAGGCAACAGTGGACAGAATGTGGACACCTCGAGGGAATCACAACGGTGTCATTCGGCCGAGTAGACTTCTGATAGAGCACAGAACCCCGGCAACCAGTCGGGGGACTGAGTGCGCGAGGTTCGGTGTCTACTTGGACGGTAGACCACCAAACTACACGGATGACATCGCCGTGTGCCGACTGGGGCACGGCGATGTCACCAGTTCGTACCTGGTCTTCTGGTGCTCCTTCTTGCCCTTTCAAAGGGCAGATTGAGGCAGAAATGGCGAAGTCAAACAGGCCGGGTACGCCCGCGCCCGCGTCCGGTCAGTACAAGCAGCCGGGTAGCAAAACTGAGATCACGGCGGTCAAGGGCAAGTCCTTGCCTCCGACGTCCAAGCCGGGAGGCTCCTGGACGATGGTCGACAAGACGAAGCACGCTCACTAGCCATGGGCAAGGGCTTCGAGATCGAGTTCAACGGTGATTGGGAACGCGACCTGTGCCGCATGGCTCAGGGTCAAGTCGACCAGTTGGCAAAGGACGGCACGCGAGCGACTGAGCGCGTGCTCGCCTCTCATGGAGGCCAGCCGATCGACGTCGTCAAGCTCGTTCTCCAGCGAGACCTGAAGAGGGCTGGTCTCGACGTCCCTGATCACCTACTAACGCAGTGCGCGCAGCAGATCAGCGATGGTGGTCACTTCACCTTCGAGCCTGGCCAGATCAAGTAGCGAGAGCAACGCCCCGCCGGCGACTGCACAGTCGCTTGCGGGGCGCTGTCAGAGGTCTGCCAGTCAGTGCTCCCTGCAGGATGAGCGGCGCAGGATGAGCGGCGCTTGTCGCTGCGCTTTGGCCCCGCCGATTTTACGCAAACCTGCAGGTCAGCGACCTGAACAGCAGAAGGCCCGGATCAGTGGTCCGGGCCTTCTGTCGTTGACGCTTTGGTAGCGGGGGCAGGATTTGAACCTGCGACCTCCGGGTTATGAGCACCCCGACACGCGTCCCAGACCGTGCAGGCCCTCTCCCCTGACGCCCGCCGTCCCAAGCCAACGGGACAACGCGTACCGCGACGTCTCGCCCGGCCCGAAGCGTCCCGGTTACACATTTGGCTACAGCCCCGCCGACCAGTACCCGGGCGATGACCAGCGGTCCCACTTGCCTCGACATCAAGAAGTGTTCGCCCTACCGCGTCGCGATTTTCTGTCGCAGCTGCGGGCATGCGTACCAGTCGTTGGGGTCGTTGTCCCGGCCGTTTCCCTCCAAGAACGTCGCGATGTCCCGCCAAGCCGCTGCGCTGCCGGGAACTGCATTGGTCTCCTCAAACAGGCTGTCGAGCAGTTGTGGCATCCCGCTCGCCTGACTTACCTGTTCGTTGCTCCGGAGTGTGTCGCCAACTTGGCCGATGTGGTCCGCAGTGAGGTGCGGGGCCAAGGGCAGCACAAGACGCGCCATCCGCTCTTCCGCACTCCGCCACCCGCCCGCGGCGCGCAGCCGAGCAAGGGCCTCGTTCACCTGTCCGACGCCGTGTCGAAGAGAGATGGCGGCCTCGAGCTGGTCATTCGTCAGCCCGGGCAGCCGTTCCGCAACCTTCGTCGCAACGTCAGGCTCGACCACGCTGACGGAGAAGACGCCGGCCTTGACGAGGCTGTCAGGATCGGCGGTCTTGACCAGAGCGATCACGCGGCTGATGGAGGTGCCAGGGAGGGTCTGCCAAGTCGAGGTCAGGTCTCCCAGCGAGCCAATCATGCTCATGATCTGCTCGTCGGATAGCCCCGCCCCCTCCTCTCTCTTCCGGATGACGTCACCGAGCGCGAGCTGAAGAACCTCGGGGGCAACAACGTCGAGGGCATGGGCCGCCTCGACCAAACGACTCTTCACGAGCTGACCAACCCCAGTGTCGGTATCGAGGCAGCCCTTGACGATGAGCTGAGCAAGGTTGCGTCTCAGGGTCTCCTTACCTCGTTCGAAGTACCGCTCGCGCAGGTACCCGGTCAAGTCATCGAAGGTGGAGGGCCAGGCGTTTCCCTTGCTCTCGGCGATGAATCGGTCGATGGCCCGCTTTCCGGGGGTCGCGCCGTGTCTCAGGACGGAGTCCACGGCGGTGGCGAAGTGTGCGCGAACGAGTTCCGGAGTGGGCTCGAAGACGACCTCCGGACTGACGAACGCGGGATGAGCGCAAACGTGCCGGTCGTCGTACAACCGGCTCAGCGCGAGATGGTCTCTCGCGTCGATGAACTCGAAGTCATCACGGCAGGCGTCAAGCAAGCCACGCTCAAATGCCATGAGCGCGTTGCGGTCCCTGCTGGAGATGGCCGCATCCAGTGTGGTGACCTTGGACACGGCATTCGCTTCACCCTGGTCCGCTAGCTCTCGGATCTTGGCGACGAGATCGAGGGCGACTGCGACCCAAGCCGAGATGATGGCCGCACGAAAAGCGCCCGCGCCGTAGGCCCGGGTGGCCTCTGCCAACTGAGCCCGGGACCGGTCATCCTTGACCTGCCCGAGAAGGTCCTCGATTGCTCGCATGTGGGCATTGTCTCGCGGCCCAGGTCAGCGTGGCGACACGGTTACCGGCTGACCGAACACTGGCCTCGCGGAAACGGCTGCGACCCCGACGAGACGCTGGCGGCCCCAGACTCCGGGGTCGCCAGCGGAGAGCCACTCAACTGTTGAGCAGGGTCTCCACCGCCTTCTTGCACCCGTCAACGTTCGGGAGGAAGAAGTGAGCTGCGGTGCCGTTGCTGCGGACGTCGGCGCCGTCGAGGTAGGCGACAGCCGTGACCTTGGACTCACCGTTGATGGTCAGCGAGCTCGTGTTCACGAACCCGCTCACCTTCTTCTTGTTGGTCGCCGTGACGCCGACCCACCGCAGGTAGGGCTCGTCCTCCTTGCCCACTGTGCGCGTCTTGGGCGGGAACACCTCGAGACCCGTGGAGCGGAGCCAGTCCACGAGCGCGATGGCCTCGTGCGGGTACTCGCCGCGCTGGAGCCATCGTGCGCGGATGGCTTGCTCGGCGGCGCCGATGCTGGCCGACGCACTGGGCGGGTTGGCCTTGATGAGCCACCCTCCGCCCGGGGGCGTCGTGACCGTGTAGCCGTTCGCGAACGCGGGGTCGGTGATGACCACGCTGGGAGTGACCGTCATGTTGTTCCTCTTTTCCTAGCACAGCCCTTTTTTCCGGGCTTCCTGTGCTGAGATTATCATTTTTCCGCGCTATTCCGACCTTTTTTCGACTACTTCAAGCGTCCCTACGTCGATCGGGTCGGCAGTGAACAGACGTTGACCGCGCTCCCCACAGGAGCACTCGTACATGCGCCCGTGGGCACGGCACCGCCCCTCAGGCCGTGACGCGGGCGCTGTCCAGACGGCCAGGGTGGCGTCAACGAGCTTGGCACCGTCCAGGTCGACGCCGGTCAGCTCGCGGAGGTGCTTGGCCCCGACGCCATAGGCCTCAAGGGTGTAGGGGTGCTCCCCGGGCCATTGCGCAAGGTGATTGGTGTCTCCAAGCTCTTCAGCGCAACAACGGACTTCAAAGGGGAGGTGGTTGGAATACAGGATTCCGGCGTCGCAGAGTCAACACTTCGCGCCTTCGTCGCTGCGCTACTGCTGTACTTTGCTGCTGTACTGGCAGCAAGAGAGGCCCTCACCATTTCTGGTGCGGGCCTCTGACCTGCGGGAATACTGGTCGGGGTGACAGGATTTGAACCTGCGGCCTCTTCGTCCCGAACGAAGCGCGCTACCAAGCTGCGCCACACCCCGTGGCCCGCCATCCACATCGTGATGCGGCCAGCGATGCAAGAGACTATCCGAGCGAGGCTGTCAGCACCGAATCGGGTCCGGAGTTCAGCCGTTGGCAGGCTTGGCCGTCAGGGTCAGCAGTGTCGCCTCGGGCCGGCAGGCGAACCGCACCGGAGCGTAGGGCGAGGTCCCCAGCCCGGCCGAGACCTCCAGCCAGGCCGCACCGGCCGGTGCCTGCGAGGATGGCGTCTCGCCAGCTCCCGGCCACCAGCGTGAGACCCCTTTGGCGCGGCGCCGGTCCAGGTCGCAGTTGGTCACCAGCGTCCCGTAGAACGGCAGACACAGCTGGCCGCCGTGAGTATGGCCGGCGATCACGAGCCCGGCGCCGTCGGCCGTCATGGCATCCAGAATCCGCCGGTATGGCGCGTGGGTGACTCCTACGGTTAGCGCAGCGTCGGGATCGCTGGGGCCGGCGACCGAGGCATACCGGTCGTAGCCGAGGTGCGCGTCGTCAACACCCACGAACTCCAGCGCCTGCCCGCCCACGGACATGGCGGCACGGGCGTTCGACAGGTCGGCCCACCCGGCGCCGGTGAAGGCGTCCACAAGATCGGCGGTCGGTAGCGGAATGCTCTCGTTGGCCCGGGCGTGGGCGCTCGTGAGGTACAGTCCAGGGTTCTTGATGGTCGGCCCAAAGTAGTCGTTGGAACCAAGCACAAACACACCCGGGACCTTGAGCAGCGGCTCCAGCGCTCGCAATACGGCAGGAACGGCTTCGAGGTCGGCGAGGTTGTCGCCGGTGTTGATGACCAGGTCCGGGTCCAATGCCGCGAGCGACCGAATCCACTCGATCTTTTGTGATTGCCGGGGCACCAGGTGGATGTCCGAGACGTGCAGGACGCGCAGCGACGCCGCACCATGCGGCAGCACCGGGACGCTGGCCCGTCTCAGCGTGAACGCGTTGCGCTCGATCAGGGACGCGTAGGCCAGGCCTCCGGCGCCCACGGCGGCCAGACCGGCGATGGCGCGCATCGGGGCTCCCATAGGACTCACGGGTCCATCCTTGCAAACACCTCGGCCGCCGGCAGTGTCAGACTGCGTATATGACCGAACCGGGCACATCACAGCTGAAGTCCACCCTGCGCGCCGATCTACACAACTCGATGCGTCAGCATGACAAGGTGCGCTCGGAGACGTTGCGGATGGCCCTGACCGCCATCACCAATGAGGAGGTGTCCGGCGCCACGGCTCGCGAGTTGTCTGACGACGAGGTTCTCAAGGTTCTGACCAAGGAGGCTAAGAAGCGGCGCGAGGCGGTCACGGCATACAAGGAGGCGAAACGTCCGGAGCTCGCGGCCAAGGAGGAGTCCGAGCTGGCCATCGTGGAGGCCTACCTGCCGGCTCAGCTGTCCGACGCCGAGCTGGAAGGGCTGGTTGCGCAGGCCCTCACTGAGACCGGTGCTACCGGTATGTCGCAGATGGGCTTGGTGATGAAGGCGGCCACTGCGCTGGTAGCAGGTCGAGCCGACGGCGGACGCGTTGCCGCGATCGTGAAGTCGGCCCTCGCCGCGAAGTAGGCAACGCGGGCAAGGCCGAAACCATCCCACGCGCCAGGAACATGCCGCCCTACGTGCACATTAGGGCCACGACCCCGCCCTACCTACAGGGCTTGGGACCGCCGGGCCGGCATTTGGGCAGCCGTACGCCGGGATTGCCGGTCGTGGGAGTCGGGACGTTGTTCTGCGGTGGCGCCGACGTGGGTGCAGGTGGCGCGTTCCCGGCCGAGGTCACGATGACGACCGTGGTGCCGCGAAGAGCCTGTGCAGCGGGCTGGGTGCCAGCGACTTGCCCCACGGGGTAGCTGGAGGCCATGGCGCTGCCGACCACCGGCTGGAACCCGGCCGCCGCCAGGGCCGCAGTGGCGTCCGCAACGGTCATCCCAGCAACGTTGGGAATCGGAACCATGTCGCCCGACTGCACCTGGGTGCTGGGGTTGCCGAAGTCCAGGAACGGCATTCCAGCTGAGGCGCGGTCCATGATCTGTTTCCAGATCGGGGCGGCGATGGTGGCGCCGTAGACCTCGCCGGGGTAGGTCGTGTTGCCGAGCGTGAGGTTCTGCATGTCGCCGGTGTTGTTGGGGGCATACGGCGTGCCGACCCACACCGCGGTCGTCAGCTGGGGGGTGTAGCCAACGAACCAGGACTGGGCGGTACCGCCGCTGGGCAGGGAGTTACCGGCTGTACCCGTCTTGCCGGCCACGGGGCGTCCACCGGCAAGGTCATTGCCGAAGCCGGTTCCCTTGGTTATCACCGCCTTGAGGATCTGGGTGACACCGTTGGCCACCTCGGGCGACAGGGCCCTGCGGCACTGGCCCTTCGGCATCGGGAGCAGCTTCTTGTCGCTGGTGGCGATGGTGAGCACCGGGGAGGGCACGCAGTACTTGCCGCCGGAGGCAATCGCGGCGTAGGAGGAGGCCAACGTCAGTGGCGAGACGCTGTCAGAACCCAGCGTGATCGGGGAGGGGTAAGTCTGGATCGGATTGCCGGTGCCCTGGTGCAACCCCAGGTTGGTCATCATGTCCCGAACCGTGCAGGCCCCGAGCTTGGCGACCAGCCCGGCGAACGCAGTGTTGACGGAGAACGCCGTAGCGTCGGTCAGACTGAGCGCACCGTTGCGGGTGCCCTCGTCATTGTGGACCGACCACGCCTGGCCCCTGGGGACAGCGCATTTGTCGCCCGGGGGGTAGTCGCTCGGGAAGAACACCGCCGCATGCGTTGCGTCCGCCGGGCGCGCGATGACGGTCGAGTCGATCGGCATGCCGGACTGCAGCGCCTCAGCGACGGCGAACATCTTGGCGGTCGAGCCAAACGCGAACCCGCCGGAGCCGCCGTACTTGGAGTCGACGGCCCAGTTCACGGACGTCTTGCCAGGTGACTTCTGCAGGGCGTAGGTCGTGTTCTGGGCAATGGCCAGGACGTTGCCTGTGCCGGGTTCGATCACTGCGGCAGCGGCTCCGATGTCATTTGGGTTGCCGACTGGGACCTTGGCCACGAGCTCCTGCTGGGCGGCGGCCTGAATCTTGGGGTTGAGCGTTGTCTGGATGATCAGCCCGCCCTGGTTGATTCGCCGGGAGCGTTCGGCGCGCGTCGCGCCCAGCGTAGGCAGCTGCAACAGCCATTCTTTGATGTAGTTGCAGAAGTAGGGGTAGGGCGAGAGGGCACAGGAGTTCTGGGCCGGCTTGGGGTTGAGCACTATCTTGGACTTCCTGGCGCTCTGCCAGGCCTTGTCGGTGATCAGGTTCAGGGTGTGCATCCGGTCGAGGACCACGTTGCGCCTGGCCAGCGCCTTGATCGGGCTCCTGATCGGGTCGGTCGCGCTCGGTGCCTGGACGAGGCCGGCAAGGGTCGCGGCCTGCGGCAGGTTGAGCTGGGATGCCTTGATGCCGAAGTAGTGGCGTGACGCGGCCTCGACGCCGTAGGCCTGGCCTCCGTAGTACACGAGGTTGAGGTAGCCCTGGAGGATCTGGTCCTTGGTGAGAGTCTTCTCCAACGTGACGGCGTACTTGAGCTCCTGCAGCTTGCGCGTGTAGCTTCTGGCCGTGGCAGCCTGGGCGGCCTTAGTGTCCTGGTTGCGCAGGGCGTTCTCCTGCAACGTGATCTTGACGTACTGCTGGGTCAGGGTGGACGCACCTTGGGTGCTTCCACCGCGCAGGTTGGAGATGAGAGCGCGGCCGACGCCCTGGGGGTCGACGCCGCCATGTTCGTAGAATCGGCTGTCCTCGATGGCGATCTGGGCCTGTCGCATGACCGGGGCGACCTGGGCGAGCGGCACGATGATGCGGTTCTCGTCGTACGGGGTGGCGATCAGCGAGCCGTCGGAGGCCAGGATGCGGGACTGCTGGGACAGCGGGTTCTGGGTGAACTCGCCCGGTAGCGAGTCAAAGATGCTGACGCCCTTGCGGGCGGCGGCCCCCGTGGCCGCCACGGTGGGCATCATCAAGCCGGCCCCGAGCAGGCCGAGCACGACGGAAGTCGCCACGAGGGCCCCGAGGAGGCTCATGACGTTCTTGAAGTTCGTGCCGCGTTCCTGCATGCGCCAAGGGTAGCCGCGGACCTACTCGAATCACGAGTAACCAAGCAAAGTGACTAGTTACTTCGGTCGCCCAGAACTACCCCAAAGCGTCATATCCGTCAAATCCGACTCTCCATATCGTTTTAGACATAAGCGAACGAGCATGTCCGGCACACGGCATGACACGGATTTCAGGGGAGGTCAGCATGTCACTCACGGTGACGCATCGAGAGGATGTCTCAACCGGCCAGTACACCTGGGTCGAGCAGTGGGCGCTTCAGGGAGCCTGCATCGAGGTGGAGCCTGACGCCCTGTTTGTCCGTGGTGCTGCCCAACAGCAAGCCAAGCAGGTATGCATGAGCTGCCCGGTGATCGCCGAATGTCTTGCCGATGCACTGGACAACCACACCGAGTTCGGGGTGTGGGGCGGCATGACGGAGCGAGAGCGCCGGGCGCTGCTCAAGCGCCGGCCGGGGGTCACGTCTTGGCGTGCTCTGTTCGAGGCCGACCGCATGCGTCAGGAACGGCCCGCCTCGTAAGCTACCAGTTTCGCCGGGTCCCAGATCTGCCATGTGCGCTGCACGTCTGTGGCCCGTGAGTCAGTGCCCCGCGAGCGCTTTGCCCACCGCGCGTAGGCCAACCAGATCGTGGATGTCCCCCGAGGCCGCCGGCACCTCCACCACCGGTATGTCGGGGTGCCCGGCGATGAACCTCTTGGCCAGCGACTCGTGCCGGGCCGCGATCTCCGCCTGAACCGCATGCATTCGCAACAGGCCCTGGGTGATGGCCGTGCGCCCTGAGGCCACTGAAGAACCCACGCCCGATGAGTTGCTGCTGTCCTCGTCACCCAGTTCTTCGGCCGCCCCGAGCGCGCGGGCAGCCGACAGACCGGGTGCAGACACGCGATACATCCGGTTGACCACCAACCCGGCCAGGGGCATCTGCTCCTCGTCGAGTCGGTCCACGAAGAACGAGGCCTCGCGCAGCGCGTCCCGTTCGGGAGCGGCAACCACGATGAATGTGGTCGTTCGGTCACTCAACAGCGCATAGGTGTGGTCCGCGCGCTTGCGGAACCCGCCGAACATCGTGTCAAGGGCGGCCACAAAGGTCTGGACGTCGGTGAGCATCTGACCGCCCAGCACCTTGGTCAGGGTTTTGGTGACGATGTTCACGCCGGCACTAAAGACCTTGAGGTATGCGCGGCCGCCCGCTTTTGCAGGCGCGGCCAGCAGGCGGATGAAGCGGCCGTCCAGAAATGACCCGAGGCGTTTGGGGGCATCTAGGAAGTCCAGGGCCGAACGGGACGGCGGGGTGTCGACGACGATGAGGTCCCAGCGTGGGTTGTCCGGGTCGCGGTCTGCCTCGAGCCTGAGCTGCCCGAGCTTCTCCATCGCCATGTACTCCTGGGTTCCGGCGAAGGAGCTCGAGACCGCCTGGTAGAACGGGTTGGCCAGGATCTGTTCGGCCTTGTCCGGGGTGGCGTGGGCCTCAACAACCTCATCGAAGGTCCGCTTCATGTCCAGCATCATCGCGTCCAGAGAACCGCCGCTGGCGTCGTCGATATCCGTCACCGGCCTGGGCGTGTTGTCTAGCATGGTCAGGCCAAGCGACTGCGCCAGGCGCCGGGCAGGGTCGATGGTCAGCACGACGACCCGGCGGCCGGACTCGGCTGCACGAAGCCCCAACGCTGCCGCGGTGGTCGTCTTGCCGACTCCGCCGGCGCCGCAGCACACGATGATGCGGGTCTGCGGATCGTCCAGCAGCGCGTCGATATCGAGAACGGACACGATCACGCCATCCCTTCGGCGCTGAGCGTCTCCGCCATCTCGCGGATGCCGTTCGCGTCGACACCCTCGGACAGCGACGGCAACCGGTAGGTCGGCCTGCCCAGATCGGCGATAACCTTGGCCTCGTCCCGCTCGAGGGCGACGCGTTCGGCGTGGTCCCTGGCTTCGCTCAGCAGGCCGTCGAGAAGGGCGTCGGTGGCCCGCACGTGGACCCGGGTCAGGTCAGCCGCAACGTCCTTGCGGGTGATCGCACCCCGGGCTGCTGCATCCAGGACCTCCCGGGTCAGGATCTCCTCGCGCACCTGGTTGACGACGACGCCACCGATCGGCATACCGACGGCTCGTAGCTCGGCGATGGTGTCGACCGTCTCCTGGACCGGCATCTCCTCGAGCAAGGTCACCAGGTGGACCGCGGTCTGTGGGGACTTCAGCATTGCGGTGATCGAGTCAGCCTGGGATCGGATCGGTCCGACCTTGGCAAGGTCTGCGACCTCATGGTTGACGTTGAGGAAGCGCACCACCCGGCCGGTGGGTGGGGCGTCCAGGACGACGGCGTCGTAGGCGGGTGTGGCGGCTGGCCCCTTTGCCCGGTGGTCCCGGCGACGCCGGACCGCCTCATAGACCTTGCCCGTGAGCAGCACGTCACGCACGCCGGGCGCGATCGTTGTGGCGAAGTCGATGGCGCCGAACTTCTCCAGCACCCCGCCCGCACGACCGAGCTTGTAGTACATCTGGAGGTATTCCAGCAGCGCGGCCTTGGCGTCCACCGAGAGACCGAAGACCTCACCGCCGTGGGCGGCGTGCGCGATGCGGGCCTCCGTCGCGGCCAGAGGGGTGACGTCGAAGGTCTGGCTGATGCCCTGGCGCCCCTCGACCTCGGCGAGCAGCACCCGCCTGCCCTCGGCGGCCAGGGCAAGGGCCAGGGCGGCGGCAACAGTGGTCTTGCCGGTGCCGCCCTTGCCGGTGACGATGTGCAGTCGCACGCCGTCCCAGTCGGTGTCGCGGGTTGACCCCGCGTCTGGTGCCATACCCAAGAGACTAAGGGGGGTAGGGCGCTGGGGCGGTGGCGAGCCGCGTGGACGGCCGTGTGGGGCCCGTGACCGCCCGGTCTAGGCTTCAGCCATGGCTATCTGGGAGTACGCAACAGTTCCACTGATCTCGCACGCCACCAAGCAGATCCTCGACCAGTGGGGTGAGGACGGTTATGAGCTCGTGCAGGTCGTGACGGGCCCCGACGGCAATGGTCTGGTGGCCTACCTCAAACGAGAAAAGAAATAGCGCATGTCCGTTGTCGAAGACCGCCTGGCCGAGCTGGGCCTGACCGTCCCGGACGTTGCCATGCCTGTGGCGGCCTATCTGCCCGCTGTGCGTGACGGCAACCTCATCTACACCTCCGGCCAGCTGCCAATGGTGTCGGGCGCGCTGGCGGCGACGGGCAAGGTCGGCGAAGGACCAGGACTTGTCTCCGTCGAGGACGCGAAAGAGCTGGCCCAGGTTTGCGCCCTGAACGCGATCGCCGCCGTCAAGGCTCTGGTCGGTGACCTCGACATGGTGACTCGTGTGGTCAAGGTCGTCGGCTTCGTGGCCAGCGACCCGGCTTTCACCGGACAGCCCGGCGTCATCAACGGTGCCTCCGAGCTGCTCGGTAACGCGTTTGGCGACGCCGGAGTCCACGCGCGTTCAGCAGTGGGCGTTGCCGTTCTTCCGCTCGATGCTCCGGTCGAGGTCGAGATCACCGTCTCGGTCCAGGACTGAGCATCTCCAGCCATATTCGCGACTTCGCCGTGGGGACGCTGGCCGGCCGGGCCGAGAACTGGCTGCAGGGCCGGCGTCCCGAGGTGGTCGCCGCGAGGTCTGCGGCCACGGTGATGATCCTCAGGGACCGCCCTGGCGCGAACCTCAGCGGCGTCGAGGTCTTCATGCTGCGCCGTTCGTCCACCATGGAGTTTGCGCCCCGGATGATGGTGTTTCCGGGCGGCGGCGTGGACCCGCGCGATGCCGACCTGAGCCTTCCTTGGGCGGGGCCGTCGCCGGCGCAGTGGGGGCGACTGCTCATCGCCGATGAGGCCACCGCGCGCGAGCTGGTGGTCGCCGCAGTCCGTGAGGTGTTCGAGGAGTGCGGAGTGCTGTTGGCCGGGCCCGACGTCAACTCCGTGGTGGGGGACGTCAGCGGCCCTGAGTGGCGGGCCGGGCGTGAGGCGTTGTTGTCGCGCGAGCTTTCTCTGGCCCAGATGCTGATCGGCCGGGGTTTGGTGCTGCGCTCGGATCTGCTGCAGGCGCGGGCCCACTGGATCACCCCGGAGTTCGAGCCGAAGCGTTATGACACAAGGTTCTTCGCCGCGCTGCTGCCCGCCGGACAGATCGCCGACGACCAGACCAGCGAGGCGGACCACGCCGACTGGGCCAACCCGGTCCGTCTGCTGGAAGACTATGCGAACGGTTATGCGCTGATGCTGCCACCGACCGTGGTCTGCCTCGAGCAGGTTGCCGCGGCTCCCTGCGTCGCCGAGTTCCTGGCCGCCGAGGTCCAGATGGCGCCGGTCACCCCCGTGCTCCTCCAGACGGACGACGCGGTGGTGATCCGCTGCGTCCTTCCCACCCGGCACCTCCCGATGGCGGGAGAATGACTCCTACCTGGGTTGGTGGCGATGTCACCTCGCGGGCAACCTGCGTGCTTGCACCGAATCCGGGCGCAATGACACTGGAGGGCACCAACACCTGGGTTCTGATGGAGCCCGGGTCGGCGCAATGCGTCGTTGTCGATCCCGGACCGCTGGACGAGCAGCACCTTCAGGCGGTGCTGGACGTCGTGGCTCGTCGCGGGGCTCGGGTCGCCCTGACACTGCTCACCCATGGCCATCCGGATCACGCCGAGTCAGGCGGGCGTTTTGGCGAGCTCACCGGAGCTCCGGTTCGAGCCGTTGGCATGGGGCACGACGGCCTTGGCGATGGAGACCGGCTGAGGGTCGGCGGTCTGGACCTGGCGGTCGTGGCCACGCCAGGTCATACCGGCGACTCACTGTCATTCTTGCTGGCTGCCGAGAACGCGCTTCTCACCGGCGACACGATCCTGGGCCGTGGCACGGCGGTGGTGGCGTGGCCCGATGGTGAGTTGGCGGCATACCTGACGTCGTTGCAGCGCATTGAGGCGATGACGAGCTCACGAGAGGTGACCCGGATCCTGCCGGGCCACGGTCCCACCGTGCCGGATGCGGCCGGCGTCGTGCGGTACTACCTCGAGCACCGGTCGGACCGGCTGGAGCAAGTGCGCGCTGCTGTCGTGCTCAGGGGTCCGGGCGTCGATGGGGTGGTCGAGACGGTGTACGCCGACGTTCCCGACGAGCTCTTGCCGGCGGCCCGGCTCAGCGCCCTGGCCCAGCTGGACTACCTGCGCACTCACCCCTGACCCAGGCCCCAAGTGCGCGGCGAGAGATCTGTCGGGTCAGTGGGCCCGGCGCTGGATGCGCTCGATGTCGATCAGCACGACTGCGCGGGCCTCGAGCTTGATCCATCCTCGCGTTGCGAAGTCGGCCAGCGCCTTGTTGACCGTCTCGCGGGAGGCACCGACGAGCTGGGCTAGCTCCTCCTGGGTCAGGTCGTGGGCGACCAGGATGCCCTCCTCGGACGAGCGGCCGAAACGGTTGGACAGATCCAGGAGAGCCTTGGCCACCCGGCCGGGTACGTCGGTGAAGACGAGGTCGGACAGTGTCTCGTTGGTGCGACGAAGACGCCGCGCGAGCGCTGCAAGCATGGTCGACGCGACGGCTGGGCGACCCGAGAGGAATGTGGTGAGGTTCTCATGGCCGAGCGCGATCAGCTGCGTCTCGGCGACGGCAGTGGCGGTCGCGGTGCGGGCACCGGGGTCGAACAGGCTCAGCTCGCCGAACATCTCACCTGGGCCCAGGACGGCCAGGAGGTTCTCGCGGCCGTCGATACTGGTCAGCCCGAGCTTGATCTTGCCCTCACCGATGACGTAGAGCCGATCACCGCGGTCGCCCTCTCGAAAAAGGACGTCTCCACGTTCGAGACGCGAAGGCGTCATCGAGCCCATGAGGGCGCTTGCGGCGTCGTCATCCAGTGCGGCGAAGAGGGGGCTTTGTCTCACGACATCAATGTCCACACGGGACAGTCTGTCAGAGCCTGGACGCGGGAGCGTCAGTCCGCGCCTGTATGTGGGTTTCGGGACCCTCAACTGCGCCCTCTACTCTTGCAGGGTGTCTGCCCCTTCAAAGCCCGAGTCTCCGGTCGCGTTGACCCGTCGAGCCCGCAAGATCTACCGGACGCTGCTTGAGCGCTATCCCAACGCCCACTGTGAGCTCGACTTCGAGAGCCCGCTGCAGCTGTTGGTGGCCACGGTGATGTCCGCTCAGACCACCGATGTCAGGGTGAACATGGTGACTCCGACGGTCTTTGCCCGATACCGGAGCGCGGCGGACTTTGCCTCGGCGGATCGCACCGAGCTTGAGACGATGATCCAGTCCACGGGCTTCTATCGCGCCAAGACCGACTCCTTGATCAAGCTGGGGACGGCGCTGGTCGAACGATTTGACGGTGAGGTTCCTCCTCGACTCAAGGATCTTGTTACCCTTCCCGGGGTCGGCCGAAAGACCGCGAACGTAGTGCTGGGCAATGCTTTCGGCATCCCGGGGATCACGGTGGACACGCATTTCGGGCGGCTGGCGAGGCGCTTCGGCTGGACGTTGGAGGAGGATCCCGTGAAGGTTGAGCACGCTGTGGGTGCTCTTATCCCCAAGAAGGACTGGACCATGCTCTCCCACGTCCTGATCTTCCACGGACGACGCACCTGCCACGCCCGCAAGCCCGCCTGTGGCGTGTGCCCGGTTGCCGGTTGGTGCCCGTCCTACGGTGACGGAGAGACCGACCCGGTCAAGGCGGCGCTGCTGTTGAAGTACGAGCTCAGCCCGGTTCAGTCGTGACCGTCCAGCAGCCGCAGTGGATGGCGCACCTGGTGGCGCAGCTGGGTCAGCAGGATCCGGGCTTCTTCAGCCGGTTCCTGCCCCCTGACGAGGGTGGTCGGCCGTCCGCAGTGCTGATCCTCTTCGGACCGGGCGCCGAGGGTGGCGAGGATGTAGTGCTGACCGAGCGATCGCACAGCATGCGTTCGCACGCGGGTCAGGTCTCCTTCCCAGGTGGTGCGATCGATCCCGTTGACGCCGGGCCGGTCTCTGCGGCTCTGCGGGAGGCGCAGGAGGAGGTGGGCCTTGATCCGGCCGGTGTTCAGGTTGTCGCCGAACTGCCGGCCCTGTATCTGCCGCCCAGCAACTTCGTGGTTACACCCGTCCTGGCCTGGTGGGCACAGCCGAGCCCCATCAGCGTCGTCGACCATCTGGAGGTGGCGAGGGTTCTGCGAGCACCGCTGTCCGAGCTCACCGACCCTGCGCGGCGATTCACGGTCTCGCACCCCAGCGGTTTCGTCGGTCCGGCGTTCGACGTCGACGGTTTGCTGGTGTGGGGGTTCACCGCCGGGTTGCTTTCCAAAGTCATCGAGCTGGCGGGCCTCGAACGGTCCTGGGACCGCGCGGACCACCGGCCGTTGCCCCTGCATCTCATGGGGGCCCGCGACAGGTCGGTGCCGCCGACCGGGGCCCTGGGAGGCACGCCATGATGGCAAACTCGCTTGACCTTGTGCTGGCCCTCGTCCTGGTGAGCTATGGATTCATCGGCTATCGCCACGGTTTGGTCGTCAGTGTCATGTCCTTGGTCGGTTTCCTGGCCGGCGGTGCTCTGGGTATGTGGGTGCTGCCCGCGCTGCTGCGGCACTGGGACGCGGTCGACAACAACGTCGTGTGGCGCACCTTGGTCCTGGTTCTGGGGGTGTTTGTCCTCGCCGCTCTGGGTCAGTCGATCTTCGTCGCCGCTGGTTTTCGCATGCGTGGCGGGCTGAGAGACAAGCCGGGACGGGTAGCCGACTCCGCCCTGGGTGCCGTGGCCACGGTGCTCGCCGTGTCCGTGCTCGTATGGTTCCTGGCCGGCGCAGTTCGAGGGGGCTCTCAGACCCCGTTGGCGAGGGCGATCGGCACGTCGCGGATCATTTCGACGATTGACCGTCTGGTGCCGGCACAGACAGGGCGACTGTTCGCAGGGTACCAGTCGGTTCTTGACCGTGAGGGCTTCCCTCGTGTCTTCGAGGGCGTCCGTGCCGAGCCGATCGCTCCTATCGCGCCACCGGACAACCAGCTGGAGTTCGGCGCCGGTGTGGCCCGGGCTGCCATGTCCATCGTCAAGATCACGGGCGTGGCCTCGTCATGCAACCGGGAGCAGGAGGGCAGCGGCTGGGTCGTTGCCCCGGAGCGGGTCGTGACCAACGCCCACGTCGTTGCTGGGACAACGTCCGAGAACGTTCGGATCGGGGGCGCCGGGCGATCGTACGACGCCCACGTGGTCCTCTTTGACCCCAAGCGTGACCTGGCCGTGCTGTCCGTGCCCGGGCTCCCGGCTCCCGCGTCGAGGCAGGGCGTGAACCTCAAGCGTGCCGGAGGTGCTGTCGTCGCCGGTTTCCCGCTCAACGGGCCCTACCGTTTGGACACCGCCCGGGTGCGCGACGTCCTGATGGCCACCGGCGCTGACATCTACGACAGCCCGGGTGTTGTCCGTCAGGTCTACTCGCTCTATGCCAGGGTCCAGCCGGGGAACTCCGGAGGGCCTCTGCTATCGCCCAGCGGTGCGGTGGTCGGGATCGTGTTCGCCAGGTCGCTCGATGACGACAAGACCGGGTACGCCCTCACCCTGGATGAGGCCCGTCCGGATCTCAACGCCGCCAACAGCGCTTTCTCGCCAGTGAGCACCGGGGGATGTGTCGCCGGATAGGTCAGGGCAGGCTGTTCATCCAGCGTACGAGGTGTGCGTTGACCTGCGAAGGTGCTTCCTCGGGCAGGAAATGTCCGGCGTCTGCGACGAAATGCTGCTCGAAGGAACCCTTGACGTATGCCGAGGACATCGGGGCGAGAGCCGGCATCACAGCCCGGTCCTGTTCACCCTGCAGTTGGAGAACCGGCACCGTGATGGGGGACCTCACGCAATGGGCAAACCGCCGACCATCCAGTCGCCACTGACTGCGGACCACCCAGCGGTAGTACTCCGCGGCGGAGTGGGCGACGAAGGGCAGAGCCATCGCCTCGGCGTAGCGCAGGGCCAGGTCGCGCGGAGGCCACAGCCCGCCCGGAGCCGACCAGGCACCCAGCAGGCGTTCGACGTACGCGGGGCTCTTGCTCATCTGATGCTCGGGCACGAAGGGGCGTTGTAGTCCGGCCAGATAAGCGTTGGCCCTGACCTGGGCTGGGTTGCGCACTGATGCGTGGCGCAGCACCAGTGGATGTGGCATGCCCAGGGCGGCGACGGCTCTGGTGACGGCGGGCTGCATGGTCGGCATCGACCAGGCGATCCAGCCGCCCCAGCCGTGCCCGATGATCGCAGCGGTGCTCTCTCCCAGCGATCGTACGATGCTCGCGACATCGGCTGCCAGGGTGAACGTGTCGTACCCGCGGGGTGGTTTGTCGGAGGCTCCGTAGCCGCGCAGATCAATGGCGGCCACATGATAGCCGGCCTGGGAGAGTGCGATCAGCTGATCGCGCCAGGCCCACCAGAACTGCGGAAAGCCGTGCAGCAGAACGACAAGTGGGCCCTGGCCGATCTCGGCCACGTGAAAGCGGGCGCCGTTGGCGGCGACGAACCGGTGCTCCCAAGGTCCCTCGATGAGCACAGATGACGCATCGTTGCTCATGTGCGGAGATCTCGCTTCGACGCTGGTGGATGTGGTCACGAAGTGCTGGTGTCAGGTGCTGCTGGGTCTGACGGCCGCGATGGTGTCCTGGGTGCTCTTGATGGCCCGTTCGGGCTTGCCCTGGAGGCTATCGATACTGCGCTTGCCGGCGAGCACCAGGATCACGCCGATCACCAGCAGAACGCCGGCCACGATGAGGAACGCGGCCCAGGGGGCCAGCCCCGCCGCAACCAGACCGTAGGCCGCAGAGATCAGCAGCAGGATCAGCGCCAGGAAGACCAGGGTCCCGGCCGCAGCGAACATGCCCGCACCGAGGCCGGCTTTCTTTGCGTCGGCCCTCATCTCGGCCTTCGCCAGAGCCAGCTCGCTGCGCATGATGGAAGAGATGTCGTGGGTCGCGTCGGCCACGAGCTGGCCGAGGGTGCGCTCCAAGGCGTCGTCGTTCTGACTGGTCATCGAACCTCACCTCCGGTGTTGTGTTCCCCACGACCCTACTCAGTGTGGGGCCGAAACAGGTGCCTGACGTCAGCGAACGGCCTGACTACGCGCGGAACAGGCTCTCCAGCTGCGGGTGCCAGCGTTCTTCTGCCGAGATCAGGACCTCGTCGCCTGCCGTGAACCGGGTGTCGCCGCGGACTGAGACCAGAGCGCGGTCACGGACCAGCATGTTGACCCAGACATCGGCGGCCTCCTCGGAGTCGCCGGCCGCTTCGGCGACGTCTTCGACGGTCCTGCCGTCCGCGGGCGAGCCTGGCACGACGGTCAGACGCAGCACTCCCTCAGGTTCCTCGGCCAGGCGCACCCCGAACGACCAGGGCTGGGGCTGCAGAACGCGCATCGGAAGGTGCAGCGCCCGGACAACAGTCGGCACGAGACTGCCCTGGACGATGACAGAGAACGCGACGACGATGATGACGATGTCGTACAGCTGATGCGCGCCCGGGATGTTTGCGGCCAGCAGAAGACTCCCCAGCAGGATGGGCACCGCACCCTTGAGGCCGGCGAAGAGCACGAAGGCAAGCTCGCCTCGGCGCAGCTTGGCTGGTATCAGGCACAGACCCACCAACAACGGCCGAATGATCAGAGCCATGGAGGCACCGAGCACCAGGCCTGGCACCCACACGTCCGTTCGAGTCAGGTCGGCAAGGTGCACGGTCAGGCCCAGCACCACGAACGCGACGATCTCGCCGAGGCTGGCCAGCGCCGAATGGAAGCGCTCGATTTCCCGCTTGAAGGGGGCTCGCTCGTCGCCCAGGACAATGCCGGCGACAAAGACCGCAAGGAAGCCTGAGCCGTGCGCCATGGTGGTCGCGCCATACAGAACCAGCACGCACGCGAGTGTTCGGAGCGGGTACAGGCCCTCACTTGGCAGCGAGACGCGGCGCATGAACCACAGCAGGGCTCGTCCGCCCAAGAGCCCGAAGGCGACCCCCATGCCCATCTGGAGGATGAACTCACCCCCGACGTGCACCAGAGCGCCGCCGCTGAGCGATCCGGCAGCCAGCAGGCTTATCAGGAGGGCGATGCCGACCGGGTCGTTCGCCCCAGACTCGCCCTCCAGAATTGTGGAGGAGCGGCCGGCTATCTCGCGTTGTCCCAGGATGGAGAACACGACCGCAGGGTCGGTCGGCGCGACGGCTGTGCCGAGCAGGAGCGCGACGTACCAGCTGAATCCGAACCCGAAGTGCGCCACGGCGGCCACTGCGACCGTCGTCAGAAACGTCCCGGCGACCCCTACCACAACGATGGGAGCGGCCGCGGCCTGGAATCGCCGCCAGCCGATGTGCATGCCACCGTCGAACAGGATGCATATCAGCGCCACGGTGACGATGCGTTCGACCATCCGCTCGGGCGGTGCCCTCAGGCCGGGCACGACGGCTGCCGCGAGGGCGGCAGCGGCCAGGAACAGTGCAGGTGCGGGAACCCGCAGCCGAGCCGTGAGCCGGTTGGAGAGCACTGCAACGACGGCCGCGAGCGACAGAAGAAGCAGCAGCTGGGCGAAGGGGCCGACGTCGGTCATGGACCTCCTTGGTCGGGGCAGCGGTCATCTCGTTGCCGACCAGACTTCCCGGCGCACCACGGTGAGTCTATCGGCTCAGGACCCTGGGCCAGGCTCAAACTGGTCGGCAGGCGCGGGGTCTGACGGCAACAAAAAGATGAAGGGCATCGGGCGCGCGGCACACCCAATACCCTTCACCTGTGAGGTGAGCTGCTCCTGGCTACCCCTCGCCGGAACCGGAAGCGAGGCCGCTCTTGATCAGGGCCATGACGCTCGAGTCGGCCAAGGTGGTGACGTCGCCGACCTCGCGGTTCTCGGCCACGTCCTTGAGCAGACGGCGCATGATCTTGCCCGAGCGGGTCTTGGGCAGCTCGTTGACGATCATGATCTGGCGCGGTTTGGCGATCGGGCCGATCTCTTTGGCGACGTGGTTGCGCAGCTCAGCCACGATGTCAGTGCCCTCATCGGCGTTGCCGCGCAGAATGACGAACGCACACACGGCCTGACCGGTCGTCTCGTCCTTGGCACCGACCACGGCGGCTTCTGCCACCTTGGGGTGGGACACCAGCGCGGACTCGATCTCGGTGGTGGACAGGTTGTGGCCTGCGACGATCATCACGTCGTCGACCCGGCCGAGCAGCCAGATGTTGCCGTCGTGGTCCTTCTTGGCGCCGTCACCGGCGAAGTACAGGCCGGGGAAACGCGACCAGTACGTCTCCTGATACCGCTCCGGATCGCCCCAGATACCTCGCAGCATGGCCGGCCACGGCTTGGTCAGAACGAGATAGCCGCCGGAGCCGTTCGGGACCGACTTACCCAGGTCGTCGACGACGTCAACGGCCATCCCGGGCACCGCGACCGTCGCAGAGCCGGGCTTGGTGTGGGTCACTCCCGGCAGAGGGCTGATCATGATGGCGCCGGTCTCGGTCTGCCACCACGTGTCCACGATGGGGCATTGGTCGCCGCCGATCACCTTGCGGTACCACATCCAGGCCTCGGGGTTGATCGGCTCACCGACTGTGCCCAGGAGCCGTAGGGAGGACAGGTCGAACTTCCCGGGGATCTCGTCGCCCCATTTCATGAAGGTGCGGATCGCGGTGGGCGCGGTGTAGAAGATGGTCACGCCGTACTTCTCGACAATCTCCCACCAACGGCCCTGGTGCGGGCTGTCAGGGGTTCCTTCGTACAACACCTGAGTCGCACCGAGGGCCAGCGGTCCGTAGACGATGTAGCTGTGCCCGGTCACCCAGCCCACGTCGGCCGTGCACCAGAACACGTCGCTCTCGGGGTGGACGTCATGCACGACGGAGTTCGTGTAGGCGGCCTGCGTCAGGTAGCCGCCGGTGGTGTGGTAGATGCCCTTGGGCTTACCTGTGGTGCCGGAGGTGTAGAGGATGAAGAGCGGGTGCTCGGAGTCGTGCCCCACCACCGGGTGGATGGGGTCCGCGGCTGCGAGTGCCTCATGCCACCACACGTCGCGGCTGGCGTCCCACGCGACCTCGGCGCCGGTGCGCCTGACGACCAGTACCTTCTCGACCGTGCTCTCACCACTGATGGCCTCATCGACCGCCGGCTTGAGCGGCGTTGCCGCGCCACGGCGATATCCGCCGTCAGAGGTCACCACAACCTTGGCCTGGGCATCGCCGATCCGGGTGCGCAACGCATCCGCGGAGAAGCCACCGAAGACCACCGAGTGCGGGGCGCCGATGCGCGCACACGCGAGCATCGTGATGACGGTCTCGGGGATCATCGGCAGGTAGATCGCGACCCGGTCACCCTTGCGGACACCGAGGGTATTCAACGCATTTGCCGCCCGCTGCACGTCGGAAAGAAGGTCGGAGTAGGTGATGTCCCGGGTGTCTCCGGGCTCGCCCACGAAGTGGATCGCAACCTTGTCGCCTCGGCCCGCCTCGACGTGGCGGTCGACGCAGTTGTAGGAGGCGTTCAGCTCGCCGCCGACGAACCACTTGGCGAAGGGAGCATCGCTCCAGTCGAGGGTTTTGTCGAAGTCCTTTGTCCACGTCAGGTACGAGTGCGCCTGATCGGCCCAGAAACCCTCGTGGTCGGCGGAAGCCGCGGCATACAACTCGGCCTTGCCATTGGCTTGAGCGGTGAACTCGGCGCTGGGCGGGAAATAGCGGCTCTCATGCGACAGGTTCTCAAGGGTCTCGTTGGACACAACATCCTCCAGATCACAAGCGGGGTTATGGTCATACTCAAGCCGGTAATGGCTCGCACATCAAGGGCTTCGAGGATCTTGGGCGTCCGGCGGGCTGTTGCCGCGATGAGCGGTCGGATCGGTCAGCTGAGTGATTTGCCGAGGTGCACCGCGTCGGGTTCGTCCACGTAGTGGCCGTATGGCTTGCCATCGACGTCGGTGTAGCCCGATGACCGGTAGAGCTCGATCGCGCTCGTCTGCGGCCGCCCGGTCTCCAGGACCAGCCAGTCGATCCCGGCGGCGCGGGCACTGGTTTCAAGCTCCGCCAGGACCACGCGGGACAGGCCGCGGCCTCTGGCGCAGGGCGCGACATACATCCGCTTGATCTCTGCGGCGTTCGCGGAAGGGAGGCCGGGTCGATCGCCAAGGCGTCGCCACCCACCCATCGCGACGGGGACACCCCGCAGGTACCCCACCACGAAGTGCCCGGTGGGTGCTTCGAAGTCGGCAACCTCCACGAAGCTCTCGTCACCCGGCCCACCGTAGAGCTCGCTGTAGTGCGCCTGTACCTCAAGGGTCAGCGTGACGACGTCAGGGTGGCCGTAGGGGCGGGGGATGAGTTCCACGACAGGACTGTATGCCGGTTGGTCACCCGGTGGTCGTGGCCATGACGTCGTGGCTGCCAGCGCAGGACCGCACACCTGCATGGCATGCGCCCGCAGGCAATTGCGCCAACTCAAGCGGCACCGTCGTGACAATGCGTAGCCTTGGAGATTATGGATCGGGACGAGCAGGCTGAAGCACCATGGCCGGTTTAGGAGCAATGGCCGATCGACCTTGAGGTGATGGTGGCGAAGAACATCCGCTGGCTCAGGGAAGGTCGTGGCATCAGCCAGCAGCAGCTCGGGTCAGACCTGTTCCTGCATGGTTCTGGGATCCACCAGATCACCGTCGCCAAGCTTGAGTCAGGGGCGAAGCCGGTACGGCTCAACGATATTGCGGCGATTGCGGCCTATGTCGAAGTGCCTATCGAGGCGCTATGGCAAGACGACGCCGAGATGCCGAAGAGAATCGGCGACGAGCGTCAAGGCGCCGCCCAGGCCGCCGATGTGGAGCAGACAGCTGCCGACTACTACACCCAACAGAGGATCGAGCGGCTGCGGGACAAGTGAGGGCGAACGAGAACCGCCCGGCTACGTTGTTGGACAACGTAGCCGGGCGGTTCAGGCCGATCATTGACGTGCAGGCAGTGCCGAGACCGCCTCTTCTGACATCCGGGCCAGGGTCAGCGGGGCCAGGTCGGCAGGATGACCTTCTTGGCGGTGTTGTTGAGGACGCCGGCGAAGGATGCGTACCATGCCACCAGGGCGGTGATCAGGCCCAGGTAGCCGCCGATCTTGGTCATCGACGTGGAACTGCCGAGCTCGCCCACCGTCAGGAACGCGAAGGTGAGCAACAAAGTCGCGAACAGCATGAAGAGCACTCCCGATATCCGTGAGGCGACCACCATCATGTAGAGCGTGAAGATGGTCCAGGCCAGCAGGAACACGCCGACCCCCTTGCCCGCGTCGGTCCCGGTCGTGGGCAGGTCCTTGGCGTGCGAGACGAGGTACCAGAACGCCATCCAGAATGCGCCGTATGAGCCGAACGCCAGGGCGCCGAACGTGTTGCCCTTGGCGAACTCCCACATCCCGGCGAACAGCTGGGCGATGCCGCCGTAGAACAGTGCCACGCCGAGGACGACGACCTCGGCGGACTTGGGCGCAATTCCCGAGTTGAAGCAGCTGAGCATGAAGGTGGTGAGCGCGAACCCTGCCAGGCCAAGTGGTCCGGGATCGGCGAAGTGTGCGCCGAACGACGGTGCGGGAGCGGTTGTGGGGGATGCTGAGTGGGCCGAAACCTGTGCCATGACTTTCCTTTCACGAGGGCGGCAGGCCGCCCGGAGAACTCACAGATTAGGGGCCCAGGAGGTCGGCCGTCAGACCTCGCGCCTGCTCATGCGACCACCGGGCGCACGGTCTCGATGTGCGGGCGTGGAGGTCACGCCGAGCGGTCAGTCTGGGACGCCAAGCGGTTAGAAGTCGCCGGTGCCTCAAGGGCGCTGTTCGGCGAGGTGGGCGCTGAGGACCTCGGGGGCATGCAGACGCACCATCGTGCGGGCCGTCCCCCGTGGGATGCGTTTGGGAGTTGCCACAGAGACCACTGCCATGACGACGAAGGTGGTCGGCAGCGTCCACGCAGCAGGCTGGGTGAGCAACGCCCCGGCCCAGCCGCCGTGCACCTGTCCAAAGATTGTCGTGAGCACCGCCGCGCTCGCCAGGGTGCCGCCGACGACCAGGCCGGCCCCGGCACCGGTAGTGGACAGGCGTCGCCACCAGATGCCCAGGACGAGAAGGGGGCAGAAGGTAGACGAAGCGATAGCGAAGGCCAACCCCACTGTGTCAGCCAGCCCGATGTCCCGGGCTGCAAGTGACAGCCAGAAGGGCACGATGACCGCGGCGATCGCAGAGATTCGGAAACCGTTGATCGAACGGGCGTCATTGCCGGTGAACCTCTGCACGCGGCCCCGGACCAGGTCCTGGTCGACGACACCGGCCACGCAGATCGTCAGACCAGAGGCCGTGGATAGCAAAGCCGCAAACGCACCACCGGCCAGCATCGCGGACATGAGCTGACCGACCACTCCGGGAACGACGGCTGTGGGCAGTAGCAGGGTGACCGAGTCCGGGGAGGTGCCGGCCGGCAGGTGGGGCAGGTAGATGCGTCCGAAGGCTCCGTACAGCGGGGGAAAGAGGTAGAAGACGCCGAGCAGCGCCAGCACCACCGATGTCGTTCGCCTGGTGGCCGGTCCGTCGGGGTTGGTGTAGAAGCGCACCAACACGTGAGGAAGGCCCATCGTCCCGAAGCAGAGTGCCAGCAGCGTGCTGTAGGTGGCGTAGACGGGGTGCTCCACTCCGCCGAATCCGCTGAGCGGATGCGACCACTGCTGACCCGGTGGCACAGAGTTCACGTGCACAATCGGCTGACCGTGGCGCATCCACCATGAGAGCAGGATGAACGCGGGGACGCTGATGGCGGTCAGTTTGATCCAGTACTGAACGGCCTGGACCAAGGTGATGGACCGCATGCCACCGCCAACGACGTTGATCAGGACCACGACCGCGACGACGAGGTTGCCCACCCACGTCGGTGCCCCGCTAACCGCATGGAGAGCCAGACCCGCAGCCTTGAACTGCGGCACGAGATAGAGCCATCCGATGCCCAGGACCAAGAACGAGCAAAGCCTGCGAATCGCGACACTCTCGAGCCGCGCCTCGGCGAAGTCCGGGATGGTGTAGGCGCCGGAGCGCCGAAGTGGCGCCGCCACGAGCAGCAGGAGGACGAGATATCCGACCGTGTATCCGACCGGCAGCCACAGCATGTCTGCGCCCAGCGTGTATACCAGTCCGGCGACCCCGAGAAATGAAGCGGCAGAGAGGTACTCGCCGCCGATCGCGGACGCGTTCCACGTGGGGGTGACGGTGCGGCTCGCCACATAGAAGTCGCTGGTCGTCCGGGACAGTCGGAACCCGAGGGCGCCGATCGTTAATGTCACCACGCACACCGCGGCAATGGCGGTGATGCCGAACGACGTGTTCACCCGCGCCTCATCGTCGTGATACGAGCTCGGTGAACTCGCGTTCAATCTGTGCGCTCTGTCTCACGTAGTAGTGCCCGGCGAGCCACACCGCGGGGTAGATGAGCACACCAAGAATCAGCCACGGGAGTGGAATCGGGCCGACGTCCAGGGTCCGGGTGGCCGGCACCAGGAGAAATAGCAGCGGCAGTCCGCCGATCATCATCGTTGCTGACGCCAATAGGGACATCGAAAGCCGCCACTGCGCCCGGATGAGGGTTGCCATGTATAGCTCGCCCAGGCGGGTCTGCTCATCGATGTCGGTCGCGACCGGACGCACCGGTCCTTTACGCGGTGTGCCCATTCGGGGGGAGGTGACCCGCACCCGCTTCTGGGGTCCGGGCGTCTGGTTCGGGGAACCTGGCATCAGGGCTACGAGGACGACGAAGACTGCGGGGACGACGACGTGTCCGGTGGCAGCGCGGGCGCCACACCCGACAAGGAGAGCCGGTCGCGTAGGTCGCGCAGGTGGCGCCTGCTCACCTGGAGCTCGACGTCGCCGAGCCGGATCTTGCAGCCTCCGTGGCCGCTGATCACGGCATCGACCTGGGGCAGGGACACGAGGGTGCTGCGGTGGATACGCACGAATCCGGCTCCGGCCCAACGCTCTTCCAGAGTCGTCAGGGACGTGCGCACAAGGTGTGATCCGGTGGCCGTGTGAAGCCGTGCGTAGTCGCCCTGCGCCTGGGCATATCGCACCTGCGAGCGTTTGATGAACGTCGTGACACCGCCCAGCCCGACCGGGATCGTCTCGTCGGTCACGGCCGGACCCGATGGTCCCGTACCCGTTGCCGCAGCCAGCGCGGTGACCACCCGTCGCACCGCCTCCGACAGCCGAGCGGCGCGGACCGGCTTCATGACGTAGTCGGTCGCGCGCACCTCGAAAGCGTCGACCGCGTGCTCGTCGTAGGCGGTCACGAACACCACCTGCGGCCGGTCCGCGAAGCGTGCCAGAACCCGTGCCAGAGCCATTCCGTCTAGGCCGGGCATCTTTATGTCGCAGAACACCACGTCGACGGGAGCGGAGTCCAGGTCGCGTAGAGCGTCGGCCCCGTTGGACGCGGTCCTGATGTCACCGATCCGGTCGTCCTGGCGCAGCAGGTAGGTCAGCTCGGACAGCGCCGGGGCCTCGTCGTCAACCACGAGTGCCCGCAGACCGGCTGTACGCGGGGTCATCTGCTCGGACATGTGGGTCAGACTACGACGACGGTCGTACGCCGGGGGCGAACTTGGGAATACGGAAGGTCACCTTGGTGCCTGCGCCCGGCGCCGTCTCGACCACCAGGCCGCGGTTGTCGCCGTATGCCTGGCGCAGACGGGCGTCGACGTTACCCAACCCCACTGAGTCCTCCAGAGACGTCCCGGCCAGAACCGCGCGCACCACTTCGGGGTCGGAGCCGATGCCATCGTCCTCGACCACGATTTCGGCCTCGGAACCCCGGTCGCTGGCGGTGATGCTGACGTGCCCGACGCCCTCCTTGGACTCGAGTCCGTGATGGACCGCGTTCTCCACCAGCGGCTGGATCGCCAGGTACGGCACGGCGATGGAGAGCACCTCGGGGGCCACCAGCAGTGAGATCTGCAGCCGATCCCCGAAACGAGCCTTCTCCAGGGCAAGGTAGTGCTCGATGTTGCCCAGCTCCTCCGCCAGTGTGGTGAACGCTCCGCCGCGACGGAACGCGTAGCGGCTGAAGTCGGCGAACTCCAGGAGGAGATCACGGGCACGGTCAGGGTCGGTGCGCACGAACGAGGCGATGGCGGCAAGGGAGTTGTAGATGAAGTGGGGGCTGATCTGGGCCCGAAGCGCCCGTAGCTCAGCCTCCACTGCGCGGGACCGCTGACGGCCCAGGTCGGCCAGCTCGACCTGGGTGGACACCCACCCGGCCACTTCCTCGGTGGCCCTCACCAGACCCGCGGAGGCGTTCGGTCCGTAGGCGGCCAGAGCTGCCACGACGCGGTCGTCAGAGATGACCGGTGCCAGGATCGCGGTCCGGATGAGGCACGTCGGATCTCCGCAGGCCACATCTTTGGAATCGAGGACCACTGTGCGACCGGAGGCGAGCACCTCGCTGGCGTGTCGCCACACCTGGTCCCGGTGATGGGTCCCCGTTCCATCCCAGGCGAGCGTGGAGTCCTTGTCGCACACAGCGATTGCCTGGGTGCCCAACATGGCGCGCAGGTGCTTGGCCGCCTTGGACGCGCCTTGGGCTGTGAGTCCCTCGTGAAGGTGTTGGGAGGCCCGCGACGCCGTGTGGAGCGTGTCGTAGGTCTTGCGGTCGACCGGGGAGCCGAACTCTCGGCGACGACGGCCGGCTCTCGTGAAGACCCAGGCCAGGGTCATCATGGCGATCGGCACGACGATGACAATGACGAGTGTGGGTAGGTCGATGGATGGGGGCACGTGGCGAACTCTAGGCTGCAAGGCGTGTCTACCATCGCTGAATCCCTCGCCCCGCTGTCGGCCCTGCCTGGCGTCGCCGAGGCCACCGAAGCCGCACGGCGGGCCTGCACGCAGCTGCGCTGGCATCCGGCGCTCCGGCGTCGGATCCCTGAAGCGGCCGCGGAGTCGCGGGTCCGGGGTGCCCGCGCAAGCGCCGCCCTCGACGGCGCCGAGATGGATCTAGACCTGGTTCGCGATCTTATGCGCGGCGCAACGGCATGGCCGCGCAGTCCCGACCCGCTCGAGGCCGTTCTGCAGGGAGCGGTGCAGGCCACAGCCGAGACGGAGCACATCCGTGCGACGGTCCTCACGGCGCCGTCCCAGGCGCTCGCCCGGCTCCACGCGGCCGCCGCTGGCCACTTGCTTCCGGAGGCACAGGTTGGACGCCCTCGGCAGGCGGGTGAGGTCTCGCGCGAGTTCTCAGATCTCGGGCCGTCGCCTGACGGATCCGTGGTCAGAGACAGGCTTTCAGGAATCCTGGAGCTTTTGCTCTGTGCCAAGGACTCCTCTGCCGTCGTCGTGGCGGCGCTGGTGCATGCGGAGATCGCGACCGTCCGACCCTTCGTACGCGGCAACGGGCTGGTCGCCCGGGCGATGGAGCGGGCGATCGTCCAGGCCAGCGGACTGGACCCGACCGGGGTCGCCGTCGTCGAGCTGGGCCATAGCGCCAGTGGCGCCGGTGGCGGTGCGGCTTACCTGGGCGCGCTCGCGGCATACGGAACGGGCTCACGGCAGGGGGTCGCGCTGTGGATCACACACTGTGCCCAGGCCATCGTGGCCGGGGCTGAAGAGGGCGGCCGTATCGCCGACGCGGTCCTCGTCGGTCGCCTCACCTGAGTCGCTTGACTGACCGCGGCGCGGCTGACCACCACGTCCGCGGCTGACTCCCACGTCCGTCCGAAAGTCAAGACTTTTATTTGCTGCTGAATGGGAGTAGACAAGGAGATAGGTCGACGAGCGAGAGCTCGACGGCCCCGCGAGACAAACGGGCACCCACGCGCGGGCAGTCCACTGATGGACCGATCGTGGCGGGCTTGTCCCACTGCGACTAGTAGATTCACGCTTGGTAACTCGCAAGTCTCGCGGTCTGATGGCACCCCGTTCGCGGGGTGCCATCATCCTGTGTGCGCTGCCACCTACTTTGTGAGCCCGCTCACGTGCGTTGTTCCCACGCCGTTTGCAATCGGCCCCCCAAAAGGCCCATCATTCTGTTATGCACATTCCCCCTCGGGGTTGAGTGTGCCGGCGCACCAACTCCTCCCCCCGGAGTCTGGAGCGTCGACGGCCCCCGATGTCCCCCGTCGGGGGCCGTCCCTATTCTCCGCCATATGGGGGTTTCCACAACCTGTAGACGGTTCGTCCCACCGTCCACAGGTCGGTGGGAGCGATGGCCGGCCAGCTGACCTCAGAGCCACTCTGGTCCCATGAAGACGGCACACATCATCGGAGTGGTTGGTGGGTCAGGCGGCGTGGGTGCCTCTGTGCTCACCGCGGCGATCGCGGTCCGCGCAGCACAGGCGGGACTGCGCCCGGTCTGCCTGGACGGCGACCGGCTCGGCGGGGGACTCGACGTCACACTGGGCATCGAACAGGAGCCGGGGGTGCGCTGGCCCGATCTGGCTGGGGCCAGGGGTCGAATCGACGGTTCCGAGCTGCTGCATCGCCTCCCGTCGGTTGACGGAGTCGATGTTCTCTCGTTCGATTGCGCCCGCGACGAGCCGCTGGCCGCCGAGATCTTTCGGGACGTGCTCCTTGCACTGCGCGTTGCGGCGGATGTAGTCGTTGTCGACCTCCCGCGCCCCGACCACGAGATCTTTGCGGCGCTGGCGCCCTCGGTCGATGTGATGGTTCTGCTCGCCGGGTCGGGCATCTGTGACCTGGCGGGGGCGAGCGCGATCGCTGAGCACCTGATCCAGGTCTGTCCCGACATATGGCTCTGCTTGCGCACCAAAGGCAAGGGGAGTCACTTCGCGGACACCGTGGCGGGAGCCCTGGACCTACCTCTCCTGGCGGTGGTCCGTGAGGAGCCGTCGCTGTCCGCTGACGTGCTTCAGGGAACACCGCCAGGAAGCTCCGCACGGAGCGCACTGGCTGCCGCCGCCGACGCTGTCCTGGCGCGGTGTGTCACGGCGTTGCCGCCGAGATGCCTCGTGAGCGTGTCACCCACGCGCCTCGGCCCCGCGCAGTATGACAATTCTGCCCGTGGTCTCCTCCGGCTTCGTCCTCGTCCTGCGCCCTGATCTGCGCCACACCCGTTCGGGCCACCGGAGGATCCGGCGGCGGCGCAGGAACCCCACCCAGACTCACGGGGCCAGGCCGTCTGCATCGTCGTCTGTGCCGTCGTCTTCATGGTCGGCTGCGCCCTGTGTTGCCGCGACGGCCTTGTCCTTGCGTAGCGGCTTGAGCTTCCTGTGTCCTGGTTGTGCGGCGCGTTCCCCGGCTGATCCAGGTGAACCCGAGGCCGAGCAGGAAAACGGAGAGTGCGCCGGCAAAGGACAGATCCAGGGGCGAGGCTGAGATGGTGACGACGCGTGCTGTCAGTGCGATCGTCGTCGAGGTGGTCGCTGTGGCGATCACCCAAAGACGGTGGCCCCAGCAGCGACCAGGGTAGGTGCGAAACTGAGTGCAATCACGAGAAAGCCTCCTGTACTCGTCGGCCGGTGGCCGTTGTGACGGTGTCAGGGGTGGCTATGACACCCATTCCCGGGTGTTTCGACTGCTCCCGCACGATCCGGGCGTCCCTCTGCCGCATCTGGGGACCCGGCGAGAACGGCTGTCAACAAAGAGATGGCGCCGGCCTTGTCCAGGGGTTCGTTGCCGTTGCCGCACTTGGGAGACTGGACGCACGAAGGGCAACCGGTCGCACATTCGCAGGCCACGATCGCGTCCCGTGTCGCGGTCAGCCAGATCCTGGCGGCACGGAACCCTCGCTCGGCGAATCCTGCGCCTCCGGGATGACCGTCATAGACCAGGATCGTCGGACGGCCCGTGTCCGGATGAAGCGCGGTCGAGACGCCCCCGATATCCCAACGATCCGAGGTGGCCACCAGGGGCAACATGCCGATGGCCGCGTGTTCGGCAGCGTGGGCTGCTCCCGGGATGTTGCTCTCGGAGACCCCCGCCGCGTCCAGCATCTCCTTGGTCATGGTCCACCACACCGCCTTGGTGTGCAGAGCCCGCTCCGGCAGGTCGAGTGGATGCTCACCCAGGACCTCCCCACCAGGCAGTATGCGCAGGAACGACGTCACCTGAGAACGCACATCGACGCTGCCGAAACACAGCTCGGCCAGCCCCCAGGCCTGCGACTGCTCGATGCGGCCGATGTCGAACGCGCTCACGGACCGCGCCCGGGTGGACCATCCCGGATCGCCGGCCACGACGATCGCATGGGCGTCGTCGATGTCGTAGTGGGCGACGACGAAGGTCTGACCCTGATGTACGTATACCGCACCTGTATGGACGCTTGAGTGGGCTGCTGGTCCGTCCACAGTGCCCAGCACACGTCCCGTGGACCGCTCGACAATGCGCACGGTCTCACCAGAGCCACGTAGCGAGACATGGTCCGTAGCTCGTTCGGGTCGCGTCCAGAACCACCCACCCGGCCGTCGCCGCAGCAGCCCGCGAGCCACCAGCACCTCCAACAGACCAACCATCGTCGGCCCAAACACCTGCTCGTCGGCTGCCGTGAGCGGCAGCTCGGCGGCGGCAGCGGCCAGATGTGGCGCGAGGACGTAGGGGTTCTGCGGATCGAGGACGGCGGCTTCCACAGGCCGTTCGAACAACGCCTCGGGGTGGTGGACCAGATAGGTGTCCAACGGGTCGTCGCCGGCGATCAGGACCGCCAGGGACGGGGATCCGTTGCGTCCGGCACGACCGGCCTGTTGCCACAGGGACGCACAGGTCCCCGGCCAGCCCGCCATCAGCACCGCGTCCAACCCGCTCACGTCAATGCCTAGCTCCAGAGCGTTGGTGGCCGCCAGACCGCGTAACGCACCCGAGCGGAGCCGTTCTTCCAGCTCACGTCGCTCCTCCGGGAGATATCCACCGCGATAGGCCGCGACGCTGGGCCCAAGCCCCGGGTCCACCTCGGACAGCGATCGTCGGGCGCTCGCAGCGACCGCCTCGACGCCGGCACGGGAGCGACCGAATGCGACGGTCTGCACGCCGTCGACCACCAGGTCTGCCAGGAGGTCGGCGGTCTCGGCAACGGCACTGCGCCGATGCGGCGCATCGAGCTTGTCAACGTCGTCGCCACGCCCGCCCTGGACCAGCCCGGGCTCCCACAGGCCGAACGTCATCGCCTCCCGGGGCGACCCGTCGAGGATGACAGGCCGGACTGGCATGCCGATCAGGGCACTGGCCTGGCTTTCAGGGTCCGCGACCGTCGCGCTCGCGAGGATGAAGGTGGGGAAGGCGCCATAATGTGCGGCAACACGGCGCAGCCGTCGCAACAGCGCAGCCAGGTGCGAGCCGAATACACCTCGGTAGACATGACATTCGTCGATCACGACGTAGCGCAGCGATCTCAGGAACGGGGCCCATCGCGGGTGACCGGGCAGCAGTGAGTGATGCACGAGATCGGGGTTGGTCAGGACGTACTGGCTGTGGCCGCGGATCCAGCGGCGTTCGTCCGCCGGCGTGTCACCGTCGTAGGTCGCAGCTCGCAGCCCGGGGATGGCCAGCGCGGTCAGGCGCGCCAGCTGGTCGGCGGCCAAAGCCTTCGTCGGGCTCAGATAGAGCGCGGTGGCGCCCCGACCGGACGGCGCAGCCGCACCGTCGACAACGTCGGACAGCACCGGCAGCAGGTAGCCGAGGCTCTTGCCCGAGGCCGTGCCGGTGGAGATGACGACATGGAGGCCGTCGTGGGCGTAGTCCGCGGCCTGCCGCTGATGGGACCACAGCGTCGTGATACCAGATGTGCCCAAGGCCGAGTAGACGGCTGGGGCAACCCAGTCGGGCCACTGGGCGACCTGTTCACGGCGGGAAGGCACCTCGTGGACGTGCACGAGCCGTTCCTTGCGCCGCCCGCTGGACAGACGCGACAGCGCCTCCGGGGGGTCGAAGACCCGCCGGGTCACAGAAGGTGGATCCATGGGCATCAACAAACCGTATGCCTCCGGTTGCGCGACGGGGCTAGTGTGACTTCGGAGTGACCGTTCCGATGACGACGAGAGGAGCGCGACGTGGATCTGTCCATCACCAGCGAGGCTCGCGGCGAGACAACTGTCGTGCACGTGGCCGGGGAGATTGACGTCTACACAGCTCCAGTCTTGCGTGAACATCTCGACCAGCACATCTCGGCGGGGCGCCACGATCTGCTGGTCGACCTCGGGGGGGTCTCGTTCATGGCCTCGACCGGTCTCGGCGTACTCGTCGGGCGACTCAAACTGGTTCGCGCCGCCAATGGCACGCTGCGTCTGGTGTGCTCGAGCGAGCGCATTCTCAGTGTGTTCTCGATCACAGGCCTGGACAAGGTCTTCCAGATCTTCCCAAGCGTCGATGATGCGCTGGCCGCCACCGCCTCGACCGCCTGACGCAGGCCGCAGCCGTCCAGCGCGCCCCGCGGGGCGGGAGACACCTCGCGCCGACACCGGAAGGACACCTTCTGCGGGTTACAATGACCCGCACCACACCCGCCCCGGCGGGTAGGTTGCCGCGTCACGACGGGGACTAACTGGCTACACCTCACGAGTCCGTTGTGCGCAAGCTCGAGTGTGATCTCCCGCATGTCCTTACAGGAGGATTGAATGCCAGGCCTTATCCCAGCCGTTGGCCCGCCCACGCTTACTTTGACAGGCTCGAACCCCACCTTGGTGATCTTGGTTGCCGTCATCGCCGTCGTGGCTTTGACCATGGGTGTCGTCTTCCGTCGGCAGGTTCTCGCTGCTGACCCCGGCACCGCAAAGATGCAAGAGATCGGCGATGCCGTCGAGGAAGGTGCCCACGCCTATCTGGCTCGTCAGTTCAAGACGCTCTCGGTCTTCGTGGTCATCGTCTTCTTCCTGCTTTTGGTTCTCCCTGCAGACACTGCAGGGATTCGGTGGGGACGCTCCGGCTTCTTCATCCTCGGGGCGCTCTTCTCCGCATCGGTCGGCTACTTCGGCATGAGCCTGGCGGTCAAGGCCAACGTGCGCGTCGCCGCAGCCGCCAACGACTCAGGTCGCGACGTGGGCATGCGTATCGCCTTCCGCACCGGTGGCACGGTCGGCATGTTGACCGTGGGCCTAGGTCTGCTGGGCGCTTCTTCGGTGGTGCTCATCTACAAGGGCAACGCACCCACGGTGCTCGAGGGGTTCGGGTTCGGTGCGGCTCTGCTGGCCATGTTCATGCGGGTCGGCGGCGGTATCTTCACCAAGGCGGCTGACGTCGGCGCCGACCTGGTCGGCAAGGTCGAGGCCGGCATCCCCGAGGACGACCCGCGCAACGCCGCGACGATCGCTGACAACGTCGGCGACAACGTCGGCGACTGCGCAGGCATGGCGGCCGATCTCTTCGAGTCGTACGCAGTGACCCTGGTCGCCGCCCTCATCCTGGGCAAGGAGGCGTTTGGAGAGCAGGGTCTCGTATTCCCGCTGATCGTTCCCGCCATCGGCGCGCTGACCGCAATCATGGGCGTCTTCATCACCAAGCCTCGTCCGGGTGAGAACGGCCTCAACGCGATCAACCGGGGCTTCTTCATCTCGGCGGCAGTCTCGGCGGTGCTTGCGGCCGTGGCAGCCTGGGTGTACCTGCCGGCCACGTTCGCGGGTCTGAAGTTCACCGACACCGTCGCGGGACAGTCGATCGCCAAGCTCGACGGCACGAAGGTGCTCTTCCTGGCGCTAAACCCGCGCATCGTGGCCACGCTGGCGGTCTTCATCGGTATCGCACTCGCCGCGATCATCCTCATGCTGACCGGACACTTCACCGGCACCGACAAACGTCCGACGATGGACGTTGCCCGAACCTCGCTGACCGGCGCGGCCACGGTCGTGCTGTCCGGCATTGGCGTCGGCCTGGAGTCGGCGGTCTACACCACGGTCATCATCGCCTCGGCGGTCTACCTGGCTTTCCTGCTCGGTGGCGGATCCATTTTCCTGTCGTTGTTCCTGGTCGCCCTGGCCGGTTGTGGTCTGCTGACCACGGTCGGCGTCATCGTCGCGATGGACACCTTCGGCCCGGTCTCGGACAACGCCCAGGGCATCGCCGAGATGTCTGGCGACGTACATGGCGACGGAGTTCAGGTCCTGACCGAGCTCGACGCGGTCGGCAACACCACCAAGGCCATCACCAAGGGCATCGCGATCGCAACTGCTGTGCTGGCTGCCACCGCCCTCTTCGGGTCGTACACCGACGCCTGGCAGACCGAGCTCACCAAGATCGCTACAGCGGCCAAGCTCACCGACTTCCCGAGCAACTTCGTCAAGTCGATGTTCGACCTGCAGATCGTCACACCGAGCACGCTGGTGGGTCTGCTCATCGGAGCCTCGGTCGTCTTCCTCTTCTCCGGCCTGGCCATCAACGCCGTGACTCGTGCGGCAGGTGCCATCGTCTTCGAGGTGCGACGTCAGTTCCGTGAGCACCCCGGGATCATGGACTACACCGAGAAGCCCGAGTACGGCCGCGTCGTCGACATCTGCACGAAGGACTCGCTGCGTGAGCTCGCCACGCCCGGACTGCTCGCGGCGCTAATGCCTGTCGTGGTGGGCTTCGGCCTGGGGATCGGCCCGCTGGCCGGGTTCCTGGCCGGTGCCATCGGCACAGGCGCCCTGATGGCCGTCTTCCTGGCCAACGCAGGTGGGTCGTGGGATAACGCCAAGAAGATCGTCGAGGACGGTGCCCACGGCGGCAAGGGCTCTGCTGCCCACGAAGCCACGGTCATCGGCGACACCGTCGGGGACCCGTTCAAGGACACGGCAGGACCGGCGATCAACCCGTTGCTCAAGGTCATGAACCTCGTGTCGGTGCTTATCGCCCCCGCGATCGTCACCCTCAGCATCGGCCCCGGCGCGAACGACGTCATCCGATACGGCATCGCGCTGACCGCTCTGGCAATTGTGGTGGTCGCCGTGGCGATCAGCCGTAGTCGCGAGATTGGTATCGGTGTCGACAGTGACGACAGCGGCAACGGCGACGACAAGCTTGCCGTGGACGAGCCTGCGTCGGTCTGAGCTCAGAGCGAAGTACTGACCCACAGACCAATGGCCGGTCACTTCATCCCAGGTGACCGGCCATTGGGTCTGCCGGAGGTCATGTGGTCTGAGGTCGTACGTACCTCAGAGGTCAGCTGAACTGCCAGGATCGCTTTGACAGGCCGTACCAGAACCCGTCAATGACACTGCGGTTCGTCAGGTCGCCGCTCTCGTAGGCCGCACCCAGGGCCACGAACAGCGGCGCGAAGTGCTCCGTGCGCGGATGTGCCTGGTGGGCGGCCGGCGCCGTGGCCAGGAAGTCCAGCATCGAGTCGACGTCGGTTGACTCCATCGTCTCGCGGGCCCAGGCGTCGAACTCGCGGGAGGCCGCGGGGGCGGGGGCGTCCGAGTCGGCGCCGGGGTTGAACCAGCGCAGGTTGTGGGTGGTGAACCCCGACCCGATGATCAGAGTCCCCTGGTCGCGCAGTGGCGCGATCTTGCGGCCGATCTCGAACAGCTTCTGGGGGTCGAGGGTCGGCATCGACATCTGCAGGACCGGGACGTCGGCCTGCGGGAACATCTCGACGAGCGGGACGTAGGCGCCGTGGTCCAGGCCGCGGCTCTGGTCATGGTGCACCGGTGTGCCGGGAGCGGTGAGCAGCCTGGTGACGTCTGCTGCGAGTGCAGGGGCGGCGGGCGCGTCATACGTCACCTCGTAGTATCGCTGCGGGAAGCCCCAGAAGTCATAGATCAGAGGCATTTTCGTCGTTGCCGACAGGGCGAGCGGGGCCTGCTCCCAGTGGGCCGAGACCATGAGAATGCTCTCCGGTCGGGGCAGATCGGCTGACCAGGAGGCGAGCTCCTTGGTCCAGGTGCTGTCATCCGCGAGCGGGGGAGCGCCGTGGCTGAGGTACAGAACGGGCATCCGGCTCGTGTTGGCCGCAGGGTCAGCTGTCGTGGTCATGACCCAACAATATCTCGACAAGTTCAATGTTCAACTATATCTCAGTTGTGTTCCTCGCCACCAACTCCTCCCCAGGTTGCCCTGTACCAGCCAATAGGCGCTACGGTCGATGCGCATTGCCATGTCGGAGCAGCGACGAATCCGCTGCACGTGGTGATGGGAAGGTGATGATGCAACGTGGCAAGTACATCTGCACGCAAGACCTCTGGACGCACGCTCGTCATCGTCGAGTCACCGGCAAAGGCCAAGAAGATCGCCGAGTACCTCGGCAAGGGCTACGACGTGGACGCCAGCGTCGGGCACATCAGGGACCTGCCCAGCCCGAGAGACATGCCGGCGGAGATGAAGAAGGGGCCCTACGCCAAGTTCGCCGTCGACGTGGACAACGGCTTCGACGCCTATTACGTGGTCGACCCCGACAAGCGCAAGAAAGTGTCCGAACTGAAGCGCCTTCTCAAGGACGCCGACGAACTCCTGCTGGCCACCGATGAGGACCGCGAGGGCGAGGCCATCGCGTGGCACCTCTTGGAGGTCCTCAAGCCCCAGGTGCCGGTCCGCCGGATGGTGTTCCATGAGATCACCAAGGAAGCGATCATTCGCGCCGCCAACGAGACCCGCCAGCTCGACACCCGTCTTGTGGACGCTCAGGAGACCCGCCGGATCCTGGACCGGCTCTACGGGTACGAGGTCTCGCCGGTGCTGTGGCGCAAGGTCCGCCAGGGCCTTTCGGCTGGCCGCGTGCAGTCGGTGGCGACCCGCATCGTGGTGGAGCGTGAGCGTGAGCGGATGGCCTTCCGCGCCGCCTCGTACTGGGACGTCGAAGGTGACTTCGCGCCGGACTCCACTGCGGCACAGGCCTTCACAGCCCGGCTGAGCATGGTCGACGGCCTGCGTGTGGCCACCGGCCGGGACTTCGGCGACGACGGCGCGCTCAAGAGCTCCAAGGTCGTTCACCTCGACGAGGCCGGCGCCCACCTCATCGCCAATGCCGTCATGGACGACGCCGTGGTCACCGTCACCGACGTCGCCGAGAAGCCGTACACCCGCCGTCCCTACGCGCCATTCACGACCTCGACGCTGCAGCAGGAGGCGAGTCGCAAGCTGCGCCTGTCGAGCAAGAACGCCATGCGGGTGGCCCAGCGCCTGTACGAGAACGGCTACATCACCTACATGCGCACCGACTCGACCACGCTGTCGGAGGCCGCGCTGACCGCAGCCCGCGGCCAGGCTCGAGACATGTACGGCGCCGAGTACGTCCCGGACTCACCTCGCCGTTATGAGAAGAAGGTCAAGAACGCGCAGGAGGCTCACGAGGCGATTCGCCCCGCCGGCGACGCCTTCCGCACCCCAGCACAGGTTGCCGGAGAGCTGCGCGGCGAGGAGTTCGCGATGTACGAGTTGATCTGGAAGCGCACGGTCGCCTCGCAGATGGCCGACGCCCGCGGCTCCACCGCCACGGTCAAGCTTGGTGGCACCCTTGCCGACGGTCGCGTGGTCGAGTTCTCCGCCAGCGGCACGGTCATCACGTTCCGGGGCTTCCTTGCGGCCTACGAAGAAGGCCGTGACGATGACTCCACAGCGCGCGCCCTTGCGGCTGACCAGGAGCGCCGGCTGCCGAAGCTCTCCGTCGGGATTCCGCTCGACGTGCTGCGAGCGGAGGCCGGCGGCCACGAGACGTCGCCTCCGGCTCGCTATACGGAAGCAACGCTGGTGAAGGCCATGGAGGAGAAGGGGATTGGTCGCCCGTCTACGTACGCGTCGACCGTCGGCACGATCCAGGACCGCGGCTACGTCAACAGTCGTGGCTCAGCCCTGATCCCGACGTGGCTGGCGTTCGCCGTGACCAGGTTGCTCGAGGAGCACTTCACCAAGCTCGTCGACTACGACTTCACCGCCTCCATGGAGGAGGACCTCGACCGCATCGCCAACGGCGAGGAGCAGCGCGTCGACTGGCTGCGGCGCTTCTACTTCGGGGAGGAGGCCACCTCGGTCGAAGGTCTGCGACACCTGGTGGATGACCTCGGTGAGATCGACGCCCGAGAGATCTCCACCATCGCGATCGGCGAGGGCATCGTCGTGCGGGTCGGCCGTTATGGCCCCTACGTCGAGGAGACCATCCCGGCCGGGGTCGACCCGGCCACCGGTGAGGTTGCCGAGGACGCCACCGGCCAGGTCCGTCGGGCCACGATCAACAACGACATCGCCCCGGACGAGATGACTCCGGCCATCGCCCGCGAGCTGCTCGAGGCGGCTGCTGATGACGGTCGCGTCCTTGGCCAGGATCCCGAGACGGGGCGCGACATCGTGGCCAAGGCCGGTCGTTATGGTCCCTATGTCACCGAGGTGCTGCCGGAGGAGGTTGCTGCGCTCAAGGGCAAGTCCAAGGTCAAGCCTCGTACCGCCAGTCTCTTCAAGGACATGGAGCTTGCCACCCTTGACATCGACACCGCGCTGCAGCTGCTCACCCTGCCTCGCGTCGTCGGACAGGATCCCGCCGATGGCGAGGACATCACGGCCCAGAACGGTCGGTACGGTCCTTACCTGAAGAAGGGCACGGACTCGCGCTCCATCCAGACCGAGTCGCAGTTGTTCACGATCACCCTGCAGGAAGCCCTGGCGATCTACGCCAAGCCCAAGGAGCGCGGACGGGCTGCAGTGGCGCCTCTCAAGGAACTGGGCGACGATCCGGTGTCCGGCAAGCCGATGGTGGTCAAGGAGGGCCGTTTCGGCCCCTACGTCACCGACGGCGAGACCAATGCGACCCTGCGCAAGGACGACGAGCCGGAGACGATCACACCTGAACGTGGCGCAGAGCTGTTGGCCGAGAAGCGTGCTCGGGGGCCGGTGACCCGAAAGCGAGCCGCCAAGAAGAGCGCGACGAAGAAGACAGTGACCAAGAAGGCAACCGCCAAGAAGAGCGCGGCGAAGAAGACAGCGACCGCCAAGAAGGCGCCGGACACGAAGGTGACTGCCGAGGAGGTGACTGCCGAGATCGCCTGATCCGCATTCGTCCGCCCAGCGAGGCATACCCGCATCGTGACCCGGCGACATGCCGTTGTGAGAGTGGGGCTTGACCCTCACGCGACGTGAGGCCCCACGGTAGGGACATGACCGCGATGACGACAGTGAACGGGAAGGCGCTCGAAGCCTTGACGGTGGGCCAGGTGGCCGAGCAGTTCGGCGTCACGGTGCGCTCGCTACACCACTATGACGAGATTGGTCTGCTGGTGCCGAGCCAGCGCACGCCGGCCGGCTACCGGCACTACACCACGAAGGACATCACCCGACTGCAGCACGTGGTGGTCTATCGCCGGCTCGGTTCTCACTGGAAGAGATCGCCGCCCTGCTGCAGGAGCAGGTGGCGGCCGACAGCGCGGCCGTGATCGAGCACCTGCGTCGCCAGCGTGCCGCGGTCCTGTCCCGCCTTGATGAGATGCGTGATCTCGTTTCGGCCATCGACCAAGCGCTGGAGAAGGAGATGTCTGGCATGAAGTTGACCCAGGGAGAGCAGAAAGAGCTGTTCGGAAACGGCTTCTGCGAGGAGTACGCCGACGAGGCCGAGCAGCGCTGGGGCCAGACCGAGGCGTGGAAGCAGTCGCAGAGGCGGACGTCCAAGTACACCAGGCAGGACTGGGTTCAGATCAAGGCCGAGATGGACGCCACCAACGCGGTCTTCGTTGCTGCGATGGACGTTGGCCAGCCGGCCGCAGGCGTGGAGGCCATGGATGCGGCGGAGCGGCACCGGCTGCACATCCAGAAGTGGTTCTACGATATCTGCCCGGAGCTACACCGCGGTCTGGGCGACATGTACATCGCGGACCCCCGGTTCACGAAGGACTACGAGGACATCAGGGCCGGGATGGCTCAGTACGTCCGCGACGCGATCCACGCGAACGCCGACAGAGCGGGTACCGCAGGCAAGCACTCATAGCGAGGCAGCGAGCGGACGGCCCCGTCGATCCTGTCGGATCTGCGGGGCCTCGGTGTGGCTCAATCGTTACCATCTCGCCTGTTGCTGTTCACTGTATACAAGATAGGATCTGATGATCCAACACCCCCTCGAATGGGAGCGCGTCATGAGATTTCCGGACTATCAGCCCTCCGGGCGTCGGCGTGCGGGGGCGCTGGCGGTCACTGTCGCCGCCACCGTCCTGTCGATGGCAGTCGCCGGCTGCTCCTCGGTAACGCCAGTTGATACCGCTGCGGCAGGGCCGGCCTCGGGCGCGGCGGGCGACTCTTTCGGCGAGCCGGCTCAGGCAGCCCAGGTCAAGGACGGCGGTGCCCTCGTGATGGCCCTGTCCGCCGAGCCGGACAAGCTGGACCCCACCCTCTCGCGCAGTCTCTACTCTCGATACGTCTTCAGCTCCATGTGCCAGAAACTCTACGACGTGGACTCTTCGGCCAAGATCGTGCCGCAGCTGGCGACGGCCCTTCCCACGGTCACCGACGGGGGAAAGACGGTCACGATCCCCGTCATGGAGGGCGCCAAGTTCGCTGATGGCACGGCGTTCGACGCCGCTGCGGTCAAGGCGACATTCGAGCGCAACCTGACCCTGAAGGGGTCGGGTCGTAAGAGCGAGCTCGGGCCGATCACCAGCGTCGAGGCGACAGACACCAAGACCGTGGTGGTCCACCTGTCCAAGCCGTTCGCGCCGTTGACCGCAGCCCTGACGGACCGGGCCGGGATGATCCTCAGCCCCAAGGCGACCAAGGCACTGGGCAAGGACTTCGCGAATGCGCCCGTGTGCGTCGGGCCGTTCAAGTTCGCCAAGCGCGTGCCGCAGAACTCGATCGACCTGGTCAAGGACCCCAACTTCTACAACGCCGCGAAGGTCCACCTAGCCTCGATCTCCTACCGGATCATCACCGATGCCAGCATCCGGGCCGCCAACTTGCGCTCGGGTGATGTCCAAGTGGCTGACTCGCTGTCGGCCCAGGACGTGCCCAGCCTGTCCAAGGACAGTGCGCTGACGGTGCTGCAGTCCCAGTCTCTGGGCTACCAGGGCGTCACGTTCAACGTCGGCAACGTCGACGGGGTCGGCTCGCCAGCCAAGCCGATCGACCGTCCGGAGGCCAAAGACCCCAGGATCCGGCAGGCCTTCGAGCTCGCGATCGACAGGGCCGGCCTGGTCAAGGTGATCTTCAACAACCTCAACACCGTTGCCTGTTCGCCGATCTCGCCCAAGAGCGAGTTCTCCAGCCCAGCTGTCCAGCAGTGCACCCCGCACGACCCGGCCAAGGCCAAAGCCCTTCTGAAGGAGGCCGGGGTCACGACGCCCTTCTCGATAGACATGATCACCTCTAACAACCCCGATAGCCTGCGCCTGGCCCAGGCGCTGCAGTCGATGGTCAAGGAGGGCGGCTTCGACCTGAAGATCAAGCCGGTGGAGTACGCCTCACTTCTGGACCAGCAGGACCGTGGTGACTTCTCGTTGCTGCAGTTGGGTTGGTCGGGTCGTATCGACCCGGATGCCAACATCACCAACTTCGTCGGTGTCGGTGGCAGCCAGAACGTTGCCGGTTACAACGACCCCGTCGTGGACGCCTTGCTGGGCAAGGCCCGGCAGAGCCAGGACCTCGGCGAGCGCAAGGACCTTTACGCCCAGGTCGTCGCCAAGCTGCACGAGGCCGACCCGTTGATCTACCTATACCGCCAGCGCAACCTCACGGGGGTCTCCAACACGGTCAAGGGCGTCCAGGTCTTTCCGGACGGTGTCATCCGCGTTGCTTTTGCGGGACAGGGCAAATAGGGCCCCGTGCGGCGATATCTGGTCAACCGGGCGTGGCAGTCCTTGCTGACCCTGTTGCTGGCCACGGTGGTCGTGTTCCTGGGCGTCCGCGCTCTGCCCGGTGATCCAGCCCTCGCCCTCGCAGGCGAGGACCGGACGCCGGAGGCGCTCAGGGCCATCCGCCAGGAGTACGGCCTGGACCAGTCGCTCCCGGTGCAGTTCTGGCACTTCGTCAGCCATGCCTTCAAGGGTGACCTCGGCACGTCCGTCCGCACTGGTGTCAGCGTCAGCTCGATGCTGCGCACGGCCCTGCCGGTGACGATCGAGTTGTCGGTTCTAGCGATCCTCATCGCCATCGTCCTGGGGGTCGGAACCGGAGTCGCCGCCGCCGTACGTCGTGGCCGACCTGCTGAGTGGGTCGCGAATGCCTTTGCGCTGCTGGGGCTCTCGGTGCCTCACTTCTGGCTGGGGCTCATCGCGATCCTGTACCTATCCGTGGCCACAGGTTTGTTCCCGGCCTCAGGGTTCGTGCCGTTGCTGCAGGACCCGGTCGACAACCTGCACCACATAGCACTTCCGGCCATGATCCTGGGTACAGGCCTGTCGGCCGTGATCATGCGGCAGACCCGGTCCTCGATGCTGGACTCCCTGTCCACCGACTACGTGCGCACCGCGCAGGCCAAGGGGCTGCGTCCCCGGGCGGTCATCGGCCGGCACGCGTTGCGCAACAGCCTGATCGTGGTGGTGACGATCGTCGGGCTGCAGCTCGGCGGGCTCATCTCCGGTGCTGTGGTCATCGAGCAGATCTTCGGGCTGCCTGGATTCGGCAAGATGACGATAGACGCGGTCTTCCAGCGGGACTATCCCGTCATCCAGGGCGTGGTCCTGGTGACGGCGACGGCGTACATCCTGATCAACTTTGCCGTCGACCTGCTCTACTCGCTGATCGATCCCCGTGTGAGGGTGGCAGGTGAGATGCCATGACCGTCGAGACCGTCGAGACCGTCGAGACCGTCGAGACTCAGGCGCCAGGCCAGCCCGCGCCGTCCCAGCGGGTCCGCGTTATCCGCAGGCTGCGGCGAAACCCCCTGGCAGTGGTCAGCTTCGCCGTCCTGGCCGTGGCGCTGGTCGTCGCCGCCCTTGCGCCGTGGCTCGCGCCGTACGCTCCCGAGCAGACCGACTTCGTGAACACGTTCGCACCCCCCGGCACCGCCGGCCACCTGCTCGGCACCGACGACCTCGGTCGCGACGTCCTGTCACGGATCATCCTGGGAACTCGTGCCTCACTTGAGGTCGGTGTGCTCGCGGTGGCGACCGCTATGCTCATCGGTGTCCCGCTAGGGCTGGCTGCGGGCTACTTCCGGGCTGCGGACTCCCTGATCTCGCGGTTCACCGACCTGCTGCTGGCCTTCCCGTTTCTGATTCTGGCCGTCGGCCTGGCTGCGGTCCGGGGAGCGAGCCTGGGCAACGCCGCGTTAGCGATCGGGATTGCGCAGATCCCTGGCCTCATCCGCATCGTGCGCTCGGACACGCTTCGCCTGAAGTCGCTCGACTTCGTCTCGGCCGCTGTGGTCGACGGGGCGAGCGACCTCTGGGTGCTCAGCCGCCATATCTTGCCGAACGCGACCTCGGTGGTCCTGGTGCAGGCGACGGTGGCGATCCCATCTGCCATCCTCGGCGAGGCCGTGCTCTCCTTCCTCGGTCTCGGCATCCAGCCACCCGCCCCCAGCCTGGGGACAATGCTCGCCAATGCCCAGCAGTTTGCCGCGCGCGCTCCGTGGGCGGCGGTTCTGCCCGGTGTGACGATCATGGTTCTTGCCCTGGCTTTCAACGTGTTCGGCGACAGCCTGCGCGACGCACTCGACCCGAAGGCGAGTCGGCGATGACCTCGACCACACCTGTCAGGGGCGCGACGGCGTGGACCGCCCCACCCGTTCAAGACGCGACCGCGCGGCCTGACGGACCCGTCCTGGAGGTCAGAGGTCTGTCGGTGACATTCTCGACCGAGACTGGGCCCTTGTCCGCGGTCGACGGGGTGGACCTGACACTCGCCCCCGGTGAGATCGTCGGAATCGTGGGGGAGTCGGGGTGTGGCAAGAGCGTGACCGCGATGAGCCTGGCCGGGCTGTTGCCCCGCAGCGCCCGGATCAGCGGGTCGGTGCGACTGGCGGGCAATGAGATGGTTGGTGCCTCGCCGGCCCAGCTGCGCGCCGCCCGGGGCCGGGAGATCGCCTACATCTTCCAGGAGCCGATGAGCTCGCTGAACCCTGTGCTCACCGTGGGTCGCCAGATCGGCGAGGTACTGCAGGCCCACGAGGGGCTGTCGCGCAGGCAGGCGCGCGCCCGGGCAGTCGAGCTGCTGGCCCTGGTCGGTATCCCCTCTCCCGCCCAACGGGTCAGCAACTACCCCCACCAGCTCTCCGGGGGGATGAGGCAGCGGGTCATGATCGCCATGGCCGTTGCCTGTGAGCCCCAGGTCCTCGTGGCCGATGAGCCGACCACGGCGCTGGACGTGACTGTCCAGGCAGGCATCCTCGACGTCCTGCGCGAGCTGCGGGACCGGCTCGGAACGAGCATCCTGGTCATCACCCACGACCTTGGGGTCATCGCCGACATCGCCGACCGGGTGATGGTGATGTACGCGGGTCGGGTTGTCGAGCGTGCCGGTGTGGACGAGCTGTTCGCGCGCCCGCAGCACCACTACACCGCGGGTCTGCTGTCGGCTTCCCCCACGCCGGGCCGGCACGCGGGCACCCACCGGCTCCAGGAGATCCCGGGAATCGTGCCGGTGCTGGCCAGCCAGCCGGACGCCTGCACATTCGCGCAGAGATGCGCCGCGGCGGACAACCAGTGCACGTCGGCCTCGCCGGCACTGGCCGCCCCCGGTGACCACCCTGCACTGCCGCAGGACCACCAGGTTGCCTGTTGGCACCCGCGCGCCGACCTGCCACGACAACGAGGGGAGGACGACAAATGAACGAGCACACAGCTTCGGCACCGGTCCTGGAGCTCGAGGACCTCGTCATGCACTTCGGGTCGGTTCGGGCGGTCGACGGGGTGTCCCTCACCATCCGCAAGGGACAGGTCATGGCTCTGGTCGGCGAGAGCGGCTCGGGCAAGTCGACGGTGGGTCGTTGCATCGTCCGTCTGTTGGAGCCCACGTCCGGCACGGTGCGGTTGGGCGGCGCCGACGTGACCCATCTGTCCCGCGGCCAGATGCGCGCGCACCGTCGCGACGTGTCCATCGTCTTCCAGGACCCCGCGGGTTCGCTGGATCCGCGGATGCTCGTGGGTGAGGTGGTCAGCGAGCCGCTGCGTCTGCAGTCCTGGCGGCACAGTCGACGAGAGCTGCAGACCCGGGTCGGCGAGGGGCTCAACCAGGTGGGCCTGCGCCCTGAGGTCGCGCGGCGCTATCCGCACGAGCTGTCGGGCGGTCAGCGCCAGCGCGTCAGCATAGCCCGGGCCCTGATATCCGACCCCACCGTGTTGATTGCCGACGAGCCGACGAGTGCCCTCGATGTCTCCGTACAGGCGTCGGTGCTCAACCTCCTTGCTGACCTCCAGCGAGACATCGGCTTCGCCTGCCTGTTCATCACGCACGACCTGTCGGCGGTGGAGTACCTTGCCGACGAGATCTCCGTCATGTACCTGGGGCAGCTGGTCGAACAAGGCTCTCGCGAGAAGATCTTCGCGCGACCGGCTCATCCTTACACCCAGGCGCTGCTGGCCGCGGCCCCGCTTGCCGACCCGCCTCGACAGCGTTCGCGCACCCGCGTGATTCTCGGCGCAGACATCCCGTCGGCAATGGACCCCCCCACCGGCTGCAGGTTCCACACCCGCTGCCCGCTGGCCTCACAGCGGTGCGTCGCAGAGGTGCCGCCTCTGCTCCAGATCACCGACGGCACCGTCGCCTGTCACCTCGTGGCGCCCGACGGCAGCGGTCCGGATGTCCGCCGTACCGACAAGGCAGGGAACCACCCATGACGTTCACGACCCGGCCCACGCTCCGGGGGACCTTCGGGATGGTCTCCTCGACGCACTGGATCGCGTCAGCGTCGGCGATGCGGGCGCTCGAGCGGGGTGGCAACGCCTTCGATGCGGCGGTGAGCGCAGGGTTCGTCCTGCACGTCGTCGAACCGCACCTCAACGGGCCCGGCGGAGAGGTGCCGGCCATCATCGCCACGGCACAAGACCCCGCCCCGCAGGTCTTGTGTGGTCAGGGAACGGCACCCGCCGGGGCAACCATTTCGCATTTCAGGTCGCTAGGCATCGACCTCATCCCCGGCTCCGGGCCACTCGCCGCGGCCGTCCCCGGCGCGGTCGACGCCTGGCTGTTGCTGTTGCGGGACAAGGGGACTCAGACTCTGCAGGAGGTGCTCGAGCCCGCGATCGGCTACGCCCGCGGGGGGCACCCGATCGGGGAGCGGATCAGCGCCACGATCTCCAGCGTGCAGGAACTCTTCGAGACCGACTGGTCTACCTCGGCGCAGTCATGGCTCAGGAACGGGCAGGCACCCGTCCCCGGTTCCCTGTTCGCCAACCCCACCTACGCGGACACCCTGCAGCGCCTCGTTGACGAAGGCCGCGCAGCCGGTCCCGACCGCGAGACGCAGATCGACGCCGCCCGCCGGGCCTGGAGTCAGGGCTTCGTCGCTGAAGCCGTCGACGCCTTTGCGCGCAAGCCCTTCCGCGACTCCAGCGGCGGCTCGCACGCGGGCTTGATCACCGGGCAGGACATGGCGGACTTCCAGGCCACCTGGGAGGCGCCGGTCACCCTGGACTGGCACGGCTACTCGGTCGCCAAGACCCAGGCGTGGGGTCAGGGGCCGGCTCTCCTGCAGACGATGCGCCTGCTCGACGCGCTTGAGGATCCCGAAGCGCTCGACCCTTCCACGGCATCCGGTATCCACGCCGCCGCCGAGGCCATCAAGCTTTCCTACGCCGACCGGGAGGCGTGGTACGGCGACGGGCAGGACGTGCCCCTGGCCACACTGCTCTCCCGCGAGTATGCCGCTGCACGGGCCACGTTGGTGGGCAAGCGGGCTTCGGGGGAGGTGCGTCCAGGCAGTCCCGACGGACGCGAGCCGAGGATCGCGGCCTACCTGACGGATCGCTCAGCCACCTCGGACGGCAAGGACGCGACGACTGGTGAGCCCACCATCTCCGCGACAGGTGTGACCCGCGGCGACACCTGCCACGTCGACGTCGTCGATCGGTGGGGAAACATGATCTCTGCGACTCCCAGTGGCGGCTGGCTGCAGTCCTCTCCGACGATTCCGGAGGTCGGGTTCTGCCTTGGAAGCCGGATGCAGATGTTCTGGCTGGAGGAGGGACTCGCCTCCTCCCTGAGACCCGGTCGCAGGCCACGTACGACCCTGACGCCCACCTTGGTCCACCGCGACGGGCTGCCGGTGCTGGCCTGCGGGTCCCCTGGCGGCGACCAGCAGGACCAGTGGCAGCTGATCTTCCTGTTACGCCATCTGCTGCAGGGGCAGTCGCTGCAGCAGGCGATCGACGCGCCGATGTGGAACACGACGAGCTTCCCCGGCTCGTTCTGGCCACGTATGGTCGAGCCCGGTGTGCTTGTGGTCGAGGACCGCATCGGAGCGGACGTCATCGCTCAGCTGTCGGCCATGGGTCACCAGATGCGAGTGTCCGATCCCTGGAGCCTGGGCCGGATGTGTGCCGTGGCCCGTGACCCGGCGAGCGGAATCCTCAGCGCGGGCGCCAATCCTCGTGGTATGCAGGGCTATGCCAGCGGTCGCTGACGGTGGCTGTCACCTGAGTCCGAGGTTCTCCAGAGCAGCCGCGGCTGCCGCGGCGACGTGTGCACTCGCCGCGGCCTCGGCCTCTTTGGGGTCGCCAGCCTCGATGGCGTTCACTAGACGGATGTGCTCAGCCCAGGAGTGTGGGGCTCGGTGTGCGGCACCGGGGCGGAATACCCAGTTCACGTGGAGGTACATGGAGCTGGAGATCGAGGACAGCCAGGGGTTGCCGCTGATCGCGATGACGCGCAGGTGCAGCTCGTTGTTGAGCTCGGCCACACGGGAGAAGTCCGCCCGCTCGGTGGCGCGCTGGGCGGCCTCGAGCAGGGTTCGCAGGTCGGAAACGTCGCCCGGGGTGGCGCGCTCGGCGGCCAGGCGCGCCGCAACCGTCTCGAGGCTGGTCCGCACCGCGAAGAGGTCGGCGATCGTCGACGCGTCGGGGGTGGACACGACCGCCCCACGCCGCGGGGCCATCGTCACGAGCCCCTCGGCCTGGGACGATCCGCAGCGCCTCACGAACAGGGTTGCGCGAGACGCCGAAGTCCGCTGCGAGGCGGTCCTCGGTCAGCCGCTGCCCGGGGGGATAGTCGCCGTTGACCGCTGCCCGGGGGGATAGTCGCCGTTGACGATCCGGTGTCTCAGCTCCACGAGGACCTGATCGCGCAGCGCAAGGTGCTGGCTTCCTATCGTCATACTCCCCACGCTGACCGCCATCCCTGTCCCCCTTTGTCCGTGATGCGACCTGGGCGCGACCCCGGTCGCTTGTTCACCTTAATCGTATACGAAAGACAATTCATGTCGCTCGTTCTGCCGACCACCGCGCCGCTGGGCGTGGAGTCCCTGGCCGCTGTGCCGCTACTGACCTGGCTGCTCGCCATTAGCCCGGTCGTTCTGCTGCTGGTCCTGGTCCTGTGGGGTCGCTTCTCCACGATCGTCAACGCTGGTGTCACCGTCGTCTACTCGGCCGCGGTCGCCCTGGTGGCGTTTGGTGCCGGGAGCCTGACCATCGCGGTGAGTCTGGGCAAGGGCGCGTGGGTGGGGCTGTGGATCCTCTACGTCATCTGGCCGGCGCTGTTCATGCGCCACTTCGCGACCCGGGTGGGCATGGCCTCGCTCGGTCGCGCGTTGTCCACGGTGCTGCACGGCGCAGTGAGAACATCCTGCTGCTGGCTTGGGTGCTGCCCGCCTTCATCCAGGGCGTCTCGGGGTTCGGCACCCCGATCGCTGTGGCCGCACCGTTGCTGGTCGCGCTGGGGGTCGGCAGGGTGCGCACACGTGGCGCTGCCGCTGATCGGCTATCACTAGGCCGTGGGGTTCGGGTCGATGGGCTCGTTTTTCTACATGGGTGCGCTGACCGCTCACCTTGGCGCGATCGGGACCGCTGAGTACGCCGAGGCCGCCTCCATCGCGCTCGGAGTGAACTGCATCCTGGCCGGGATCCTGGTCCCCCTGATGTATGACGGGTGGTCTGGCCTGTGAGAGGGGTGGCGGATGATCGCCGTGGCTGGACCCGTGATGGCCCTCGTCCAGGCTCTGGCGGTCCGCGTCGAACCGGGGATTGGTGCCCTCTGCGCCGGTGCGTCAGGCATTGCTGTCGTGCTCGTGGTGCGGCGGATGCCCCACGGGTCACGGCCCGTCGAACCGGACAGGGTGGCGTCCCTCGGATCAGAGCGCGTTGGTTCCATTGAACCAGTGCGGGTTGTGGCGCGCGAGCCTGCTGGGGTTGCTGCCCCCGAGCTGACTTGGGTTGCGACGGTCGAGCGGGACGAGCTAGACGACTTCGCCGACCGGGTAGCGGCGCGGGCTGCAGCCGTTCCCTAAGGGCGCGCCGATAAATAACCGCTTCATATGGAATTTCATGGGCGATGATGTGGTAGTGGCTGTTGAGGCGGGCGTGGTGGCGTCGTTGCGGGCGAAGTTCGAGGCGGTGCTGCCGCATCTGGACGAGCGTCAGCAGCGCCTGGTCATGGCGGGTGAGGCGCGGTCGTTAGGCCACGGCGGCATCGCCGCGGTGGCCCAGGCGAGCGGGGTATCGCGGTCGCGGATCTCGGCCGGGGTGGCCGAGTTGGAGTCCGGGCAGGCGCCGCTGAAGCGGGTCCGACGCGAGGGCGGTGGCCGCAAGACGGTGACCGCGACTGACCCGGCGCTGCTCGCGGCGCTGCTCAGGCTGGTCGAGCCGACCCGGCGCGGAGACCCCGAGTCCTCGCTGTGCTGGACGACGCTGTCGACCCGCAAGCTGGCCGGCGAGCTGACCTCGGCCGGGCATCGGGTCGGCGCGGACACCGTGGCCCGGCTGCTGCATGAGCAGGGCTTCAGCCTGCAAGGCAACGCCAAGACGATCGAGGGCGGGCAGCACCCCGACCGTGACGCCCAGTTCTCCTACCTCAACGACCAAGCCGGACAGCACCTGACCGCGGGCGATCCGGTGATCAGCGTGGATACCAAGAAGAAATTGCGACACGAGGTCGCACGTAGCGAGTGAACTCGCAGGTAGGAGGGCCGACATTGTCGGTGGTGTAGTTCCGGGCCAGTACTCAGTGGCCCGTGCCCGCTCTGACGTGCGTCGCTGGTAACGGTGGGGTGCGAAGCTCAGGGTTCAAGCCCAAGGGTCCCTGTTCCATCCATGGGGGCTACAGGTGAGGGCAAGGCTCAGACCTCCTGAAGTAGGTGACCGAAACTCCCTGTGACCAGGGCTTTTTCTTTCGGGTGTGGCTCTTCTGGAGTGACGTCGCTGCTGCCTTTGCGTCTGCGGCTCGATCGTCTGACTGACGCGTGATCCCCCAACTCTCAATGGCCTTCTGCTTTACTCGTCTGTAGCGAATGTTCCCTACAGAGGAGATGTGATGTCCCCGAGATCCAGCCGTTCCGAGGGTTCGCTGCTACGCGGCACGCTCACCACATTCCGCCGCCGGTGCGGCAAGGCGACCTGCCATTGCGCCACTGGCGACCCGCACGAGAGCCCCGCGTTGGCCTACACCGAGGGTGGCCGAACCAAGACCCTCACGCTGTCGGAGGATGACGTCGCTGAGGTGGAGGCGGCGTTGGCCCGCTTTCAGGCCGCCCGGGCGGAGTTGGAACGGGCGGCCGACGATGGCATCGCGGCGTTACGGGTCCGCCGCGGCCGGTGAGCATCCCGAGGACGACCACCGACGGCTCGGACGCCTCGGACCCGTCAGCCGCACTGGAGGCCTTCAGTGCGGCCCGCGCCTGCTTCGCGACTATCGAGGGCTGGCTGGCGGGACCGGCCAGCGACGGCCTGGAGCATGGCGAACTTGAGCAGCAGCTCGACACCCGCGGGCGGGAGCTGCTTCGTCTGCTGTTCCAAGACCACGTTGACCTGCGGGCGCTGCGGGAAGGCCGACTCAAGGTTGCCGACGCCGGCGGATCCCCTCGGACGCGGGTGGAGATCGGGCATGCTCGCGGGCTCGCGACCATCTTCGGTGAGGTCACGGTGACCCGGCTGGCTTACCGCGAGCCCGGCCAGGCGAACCTGCACCCGGCCGATGCGGTGCTGAACCTGCCCACCGAGAAGCACTCCCACGGGCTGCGGCAACTGGCCGCCATCGAGAGCTCCCGAGGGTCCTTCGATGCCGCGGTGGAAGCCATCGAACGCGGCACCGGCCAACACCTGGGCAAACGCCAGGTCGAAGACCTTGCCAGCCGAGCAGCCATCGACTTCGATGCCTTCTACCTCCAAAGACCAGCACCCACAGGGAAAGTCAGCGACGTGCTGGTCCTGAGCTGCGACGGCAAAGGCGTCGTGATGCGCCCCGGATCGCTACGCGCAGCAACCGCGAAGGCTGCCGCCAGCACGAACCCCAAGCTCGCGACCCGCCTATCCAAAGGCGAGAAACGCGGCC